>Ga0209292_1000089_pt1 | contig 135136 bp, 125 predicted proteins | sample GOMGulsemesocosm_2_FD_184634 | JGI IMG/M metagenome (GOLD analysis project Ga0209292, IMG submission 184634) | Methane-oxidizing microbial communities from mesocosms in the Gulf of Mexico - GOM9C Gulf of Mexico (SPAdes) (version 2) | ecosystem: Environmental > Aquatic > Marine > Cold seeps... | reverse complement strand
TACTAATACTAGTGATTTATTATATAAAAATCTTCCAGAAAACATTGAGGTAGGCAGATATCATAGTTGGGTGATTTCGAATAATAACTTTCCAAACAAGTTAGTTATTACTTCAAAAGATGACAATGATCAAATTATGTCCATCAAACATCAGGACTATAATGTGTATGGAGTACAGTACCATCCTGAATCTATCTTAACCGAGCATGGCAAAGAAATTATTAATAATTTTTTAGCCATTTAAATAAAATAAGAAAAATAGTCTTTAAATAATGTATTCACTCACGACAATAAGTTGATGAGAAAGTATTTTAGTGACTTATCTTTACAAAATATAACCTATGAATAACGTACCAAACAAGCTTTTTGAACATCAAAAACTATCAGAAACGGAAGCCTATACTATTTTAACTAGAATAGGAAATAACGAATTTAACAACTCACAAATAGCCGCTTTTTTAACCATTTTTTTGATGCGTAATATTTCAGCAGACGAGTTAACAGGTTTTCAACATGCCTTATTAGACTTGTGTTTAAAAATGGATTTTTCTGAATTCAACACTATTGACGTTTGCGGAACTGGAGGTGATGGAAAAGACACCTTCAACATTTCTACATTAGCAGCATTTGTAGTTGCTGGTGCTGGATATAAAGTTGCCAAACATGGTAATTATGGCGTATCTTCCTCTTGTGGATCATCAAATGTACTGGAGCATTTAGGTTATCAGTTCACTAATGATGAATCAGTATTAAAACGACAGTTAGATACTGCAAATTTCTGTATGATGCATGCGCCATTATTTCATCCGGCTATGAAAAATGTAGCGCCAATTAGAAAGGAACTAGGAATCAAAACCTTTTTCAATATGCTAGGTCCTTTGGTAAACCCTAGTAATCCGCAAAATCAATTGGTAGGAGTATTTAATTTAGAAATTGCAAGAATTTATAATTATATGCTACAAAAATCAGGAAAGAACTATAGCATCTTACATAGTTTAGATGGATATGATGAAATTTCGCTTACTGGAAAATTCAAACATTATTCTAATACTAGTGAAAGGTTATTATCTCCTGAGCAAATAGGTTTCCCTCAACACAATCAAGAAGCAATTTTTGGAGGAAATACGATACAAGAAGCGTCTACAATTTTTACTAAGGTGCTAAAAAATAAAGGAACACAATCACAACAAAATGTAGTGTTAGCAAATGCTTCACATGCCATACAATGTATGGAACCAAGCAAAAGTCTACAAGACTGTATTTTTATAGCTAAAGAATCTTTAGCTTCAGGAAAAGCATTAGCCAGTTTAACTCAAGTCATCAGGTAATCATGAATATATTAGATAAAATAATAGCACATAAAAAAACGGAGGTTGCTGCTGCTAGAAAAATACAATCCATACAATCATTAGAGAAAAGCAGTTATTTTTCCGCCCCTAAAATTTCATTAAAAGAATATGTTCTTCGAAATGATAAATCAGGTATCATTGCTGAATTCAAACGAAAATCACCTTCTAAAGGGATTATAAATGAAACTGCATTAGTAGCAAACGTTACTAATGGATATCGTAATGCTGGAGCTTCTGCCCTATCCGTATTGACCGATACACAATTTTTCGGAGGCACAAATGAAGATGTTTTAACTGCTAGAAAAGTCAATGACATTCCTATTTTACGAAAAGATTTCACCATAGATGAATATCAAATTATTGAAGCAAAATCCATAGGTGCAAATGCAATCCTATTAATTGCATCTGTGCTTACAAAAGCTGAAATTAAACAGTTTACCACTCTTGCTCATAATTTAGGCTTAGAAGTATTACTGGAAATCCATACAAATGAGGAACTAGACAAATACATTCCGGAAATCAGTGTAGTGGGTATCAATAACAGGAATTTAAAAACTTTTGAAGTTGATTTTGAAAATGCTATTCGTTTAGCAAAATCACTACCCGAAAACACAGTGAAAATTGCCGAAAGTGGTATTAGCGATTATAAGAATATTAATTATTTAAGAACACAAGGATTTGATGGTTTTTTGATTGGTGAAAACTTTATGAAAACTGAAAACCCTGGGGTAGCCTGTAGTGATTTTATCAAAAAAATAAACAGGAACAGTCATGCTTAAGTTAAAAGTATGTGGAATGCGTGACGAGGCAAATATCATTGCGCTTTCTAAAGTACAACCTGATTTTATTGGATTCATATTTCATGAAAAATCTTCTAGAAATATTTCAGAAGCTGTTTTGGAAAATACTCCAAAAAATATTGCTAGAGTTGGTGTATTTGTAAATGAATCGAAAGCATTCATTCTACATAAAATTCAGCAACACAATCTTGATTATGTTCAATTACACGGAACAGAGTCCCCTGAGTTTTGTAACGAAATAACGAAACTTGAAGTTGGAATTATCAAAGCCTTTAATATTTCTGGGGAATTTGATTTTTCAAGCTTGAGTCCTTATGAGCCACAATGCGATTATCTTTTATTTGATGCTTTTGGTAAACAAGCTGGAGGAAACGGAATTACATTTAACTGGGAATTACTTCGTAAATACCAAGGAGGAATACCTTTTTTATTAAGTGGAGGAATAGATGATACTATGGCAGATGAACTAAAAAAAGTTACCCATCCACAATTTGCAGGGATAGATATCAATAGTGGTTTTGAAATTGAACCAGCATTAAAAAATATTTCTAAAATTAAAAAATTTAAACAATCCGTTATTGTTAACAAAGAGTAACGCAGTAAGGTAATCTCATCAATCAGATTGCTTCGTAGCTCGCAATGACGTAATTATAATAAAAATGAATTACACAGTTAATGAAAAAGGATTTTATGGTGATTTTGGCGGGGCATTTATCCCTGAAATGTTATATCATAATGTAAATGAATTGAAAGAACAATATCTTCAAATTATCGAATCTGAAGCCTTTCAAAAAGATTATAAAGATTTATTAAAAGATTATGTGGGTAGACCAACACCATTATACTTGGCAAAAAATCTTTCCAAAAAATACAATAGCACCATCTATTTAAAACGAGAAGATTTAAACCATACTGGAGCTCACAAAATCAATAATACTGTTGGTCAGATTTTGTTAGCACAAAAAATGGGTAAAAACAGAATCATTGCTGAAACTGGAGCAGGACAACATGGTGTTGCTACAGCTACGGTATGTGCCCTAATGGGATTGGAGTGTATTGTATACATGGGGGAAATTGATATTCAACGTCAAGCACCAAATGTCGCTCGTATGAAAATGTTAGGAGCCGAGGTTCGTCCCGCAACATCAGGAAGTAAAACTTTAAAAGACGCTACCAATGAAGCCATTCGTGATTGGATTGCTAACCCCGTAGATACCTACTACTTAATAGGGTCTGTAGTGGGACCTCATCCCTATCCTGATATGGTTGCCCGTTTTCAATCTATTATTAGTGAAGAAATGAAAACACAATTAGAAGAGAAAACTGGTAAAAATTATCCAGATAAAATTATTGCTTGTGTTGGTGGAGGAAGTAATGCTGCTGGTGCATTTTATCATTATTTAGACAATACTGATGTTGAACTTATTGCTGTAGAGGCCGATGGCTTAGGAGTAGCTACTGGTAAGAGTGCCGCAACTACTCAATTAGGTTCAGAGGGAATTATTCACGGTAGTAAAACCTTATTAATGCAAAATAGCGAAGGGCAAATTACAGAACCTTATTCTATTTCAGCTGGATTGGACTATCCAGGAGTTGGACCATTACATGCACACTTATTTAAAAGTGGTAGAGGGAATTTTATAGGTGTTACAGATAAGGAAGCTTTAAAAGCAGCCTATGAGCTTACTAAAATTGAAGGAATAATTCCTGCATTAGAATCTGCTCACGCTTTAGCAGCTTTGGATAAATTAAAGCTATCACCTAATGATTGTGTTGTTGTGAACCTTTCAGGAAGAGGAGATAAAGACATGGAAACCTATATTAACAGAATGGATATTTAAAAAAACTCAAGACCGCTATCCTAATAGACCATAGAGAATAATCATTAAACCAATTTCTACTTATAAAATAATATTTTAATTATGTCTTTATCAAGGAATAAAGAGTGGAAAAACGAAATTGCTAAGCGAAGCTTAAAGCATGTAGTTTTGAAAGTGAGTGATGCGAAGCAATTCCCTAGATATTGACTTGACTTTTTGGTTCGTTTTGTGTCAAGACAAAATGAACGAAACATATTTAACGACTATTTACACATTAATAAGCATTTAGTCATTAACCAAAACATAAAATAATGTACAGACTAAAACACATGTTTTCAAGCAAAGAAAACATCTTAAACATATATACTACTGCTGGTTTCCCTAAATTGAATGATACTATAAAAATTGTTCAAGAGTTAGCTGCTTCTGGAGTTGACATGGTTGAAATTGGAATGCCATTTTCTGATCCTTTAGCTGACGGCCCTACCATACAACACAGTAGTGAAGTTGCCATTGAAAATGGAATTACGCTTGATTTAATTTTTGATCAAATTAAAGAAATCAGAAAAACAGTTGACATTCCTATAATGCTTATGGGTTATTTAAATCAGTTAGTAAAATATGGTGTAGAAGATTTTTTAGCCAAAGCAACTGACGTTGGTGTTGATGGCTTTATTTTACCTGACTTACCTTTGAATATATATCAAGAAGAATACAAAGCCTTATTTGATAAACACAATTTAAAAATGAGCTTCTTAATTACTCCACAAACCACTGATGATCGCATTAAAATGATCGCTGAGGAAAGTACAGCATTTTTATACGTAGTTTCTTCTTTTGCCATTACGGGAAGTAAAAGTGACATACAGCAAAATCAAATAGAGTATTTCAAGAAAATAGAAGCTATGAAGTTGAATACACCTAAACTCATTGGTTTTGGCATTAGCAATTCTGAAACATTTAATACGGCATGTAATTATGCTAACGGAGCAATTATTGGTAGTGCATTTATAAAAACATTAAGTAATACTATTTACGAATTGAAGCCTACTATTCAAGATTTTATAAAACCCTTAAAATAAACACGTAATCACTTGTTTTACAGCGTTTTATTTTGTAAATTTATTGTCACATTAAAAATGAGATATACTAGTTATACAATAGTAATTATATATTGATAATGTTAATCATATCTCATTAGCTAGATAGTTGGATAGAGGAATTAAAGGAATATTGTATTATTATATATTCGTAGTACTTTAGAAAGATTATTATAGTGGTGTCAAATAGTTTTTAAATGAGTAATTAGGAATATTTATTATTAGTATTCATTTAAATATTTATTGGCATAAAGCCGTATTCAAGTTTACAATCTGAATGCGGCTTTTTTTTATGCTTATGATTGAAAAACAGTAGTCAACATATTCAAGTTAAGCATACTTGTTATCAACTTAACAACAGGATTATGCTTTTGAAAATCGGCTGGTTTTTATCTTTTTAGTAAAGAAAATCTATAAATACTAATGATCAAAAAAAGCTAATAAAGCAATAGTATTTCGCTCCCATTTTTAGAGTATCTTTGCGGTACAATTTCTACAAATTTACTATGCAGTTCAAAGACTTAAAATTAAACAAACCTATATTAAAAGCTATCTCAGAAAAAAAATATGAGGTGCCTACTCCTATTCAGGAATATACTATTCCCTTAATTTTAGATAAAAAAGATGTCATTGCTTCTGCTCAAACAGGAACAGGTAAGACTGCTGCTTTTGCTTTGCCTATATTACAATTGCTGTATGACAAGCAAAATGAAGGTAAATCAGGAAAAAAAACAAGAGCTTTAATCGTAAGTCCTACACGTGAACTTGCTATCCAAATTAATGAGAACTTTAATCGATATAGTAAATACACAAACCTTAAGTCTGCAGTAGTATTTGGTGGTGCTTCTATTGAACCACAAAAAGAAATTATTAAAAAAGGTATTGATATTTTAATCGCTACTCCAGGGCGTTTATTAGATTTACACAAACAAGATGTAATCAATTTAAGTTTTATTGAAACTTTAGTTCTTGATGAAGCCGATTTAATGTTAGATATGGGCTTCATTGATGATGTTAGAAAAATTGAGCGTCTTTGTCCTGATCAAAAACAAATATTATTATTCTCTGCTACAATGCCACACAAGGTTGTTGACTTAGCAAGTACACTATTAACCGATCCTGAAAAGGTTGAAATTTCACCAACCTCTTCTACTACAAAATCTGTAAATCAGATTATGTACTATACACCAAAACCTCAGAAAATAGAATTGTGTTTACACTTGTTACGCAATACAATCAAGGGAAATATTATTATTTTTAGACGTACTAAGCATGGTGTTGATAAATTAGAAAAAAGCTTACTTAATAACGGCTACGAAGTCGCTTCTATTCACGGAGATAAATCTCAAAGTGAACGTCAGGATGCACTAAATGATTTTAAAAAAGGGAAAGCAAACATTCTAATCGCTACTGATGTCGCTTCAAGAGGTCTTGATATTAAGGAATTAGACGCAGTTATCAATTTTGACATACCAAATATATCTGAAACGTATGTACATAGAATTGGAAGAACTGGAAGAGCCGGAAGTAAAGGAACAGCGTATTCCTTTTGTTCTGCAGATGAAAAAGACTATGTAATTAGTATTCAAAAACTAATTAATAAATTCATTCCCGTAGAGGAAGAGCATCCATATCCATTAGATCCAAAAGCAAAACCTGAAGTGCATAAGAAAGCAGGTAGCAAACATAAAAAAGGGAGGAAATCTGAAGGATCTAAAAAGAAAAAGAAACGCTGGTATTAATTTAAATACAACACAATCATATAGTACATTTACTTGTAAACACTTTTTATTAAATGATATTTAACAAAAAAACCACGCGATGCGTGGTTTTTACTTTTGTATATATGTTCCGTTTTTTACTTCCCTAACATTCCTTTTTTCAAATCTTTATCTGCTGGTTTCTTTCCTAACCAAATACCAAATAAAGCTTTTTTAAATTCTAATCCTTTTACAGAACCTTTTTCTTTTCCGTTTTTATACACTATTGTATTTCCTGACGCGTACACAATATCAAAAATATCTTCTTTCGTGATTTCATCATTAAAACAAGCTACAAAACTAGCTCTTTCTGCTGTAGTTGCTTTTCCAGAAGTTGAGTTTTCAAACCCATCTGTTACAGCACCAATCATTTTGCTTTGAGAAACCATTCCACTAACAATATGTAATTTCATTGCCATAGGGGCATCAGTATTTATCACAGTGTTTGCTTCACTTGATTTTGTTTGCACATACAATCCTCCTGCATATAAATCAATCCACATTTTTTCACGCATTCCTGCTCCGTTAAGCTCCATATTTTCTCCAGAAAGAGTTACCTCATTAGGTAATGTTACATCACCCACTTTAGTTTGCGCCATTGATACATTTACACAAATCATAAACGCCATTAAAAATATTATCTTTTTCATCTTTATTTTATTTAATTATTAATTAACCTATTTCTTCTAATTTACTCGCCGCTTGTTTTTTTAATGACAGCAGTGAAGCATTCAATTCATACCCTAATAAAAGTATATTTGAATTTAACCAAATATACAACATCAAAATTAATATTGCACCAATCGATCCATACAGCTCATTGTATTGGGCGAAGTTCTCTACATATACCCCAAACAAGTAGGTTGTAAGTAAGAATAGTATTGTTGATAATGTTGCTCCAGGAGTAAAATACTTTCTCGAGTTTTTCTCTGGCGCTCCAAAAAAGTAAAACATTGCAATTATAGTATAAAACATTAACGTAAAAACAACATACTTAGCAACTTGCATCCCTATTAATTCATCAGGTATAACGCCGAAATCTTCTAAGTTTTGAACTATATACACTTCAACCAAAGGAATTGCTATTACTGCTAAAAACAAAAACAATGCCAAGAGTAAAGCTACACAAAATGCTGTTAAATATTGCCTTATATAATTCACATTAATTTTTGTGTGATAGGAATTTTGAAACCCGCTGAATAGCGCATTCACACCATTTGCCATTAAAAACATCGAAAAAACGAAAGAAGTAGACAGTAATCCCACACGTTCTTTTTCAAAAATATTTTCAAGTGTATCTTCAAAAATCGCTACAGTACTTGAGGGTAAAACATCTTCTAAAAAAGGAATGACATCATGATAGTAATCAATAAAAGATACTAAAGGCAATAGGTTCAATACAAAAAGTAAAAACGGAAACAAAGACATAAAGAAGCTATATGAAATAGCTCCAGCCCTTGTAGCCAAAGCTCCTTTAGCTATACCTATAATATACATTTCTAATACATCATATAAGGACAAACCTCGTAAACCAGGTATTTTTATACGTCTCCCAATAGTAAATATCGGATTCAGAATACGCATTCCGAATACCACTAATTTTGATGGTTGTTTTTCTATTTGCTCCAAAAAACTATACTGCTTTTAAACTTAAATCTAAATTATATACGGAATGTGTTAATGCACCAGAAGAAATATAATCTACTCCACAATTCGCATATTCACGAGCTGTTTTTTCATTTATTCCTCCAGAAGATTCTGTTAAACATTGATCACCTATTAAAGCGACAGCCTTTTTTGTATCTTCATAATTAAAATTATCGATCAATATTCTATACACACCATTGGTCTTCAAAATCTCAGTAATTTCTTCTAAGTTTCTTGCCTCAACAATAATCTTTAAATCTTTGTTTTTAGCTTTTAAATACCCTTGTGTTTTCTCAATAGCTTTGGTTATTCCGCCCGCAAAATCAATATGATTATCTTTAATCATCACCATATCATATAAAGCAAAACGATGATTTACTCCTCCACCAATTTTCACAGCCCATTTTTCCAAAGCTCTTATCCCTGGAGTTGTTTTACGTGTATCTAAAATTTGTGTTTTCGTCCCTTCTAACAAGTCAACAAACAACTTTGTTTTGGTAGCAATAGCACTCATACGTTGCATTGCATTCAATACTAAACGTTCAGCCATTAATATACTTTGCGATTTTCCCTGCACATAAAACACAATATCACCGTAATTTACAGCACTACCATCTTCAATTAAAGTTTCTACTTGCAAATCAGCATCTACATACTTAAATACCTCTTTAGCAAACTCTACTCCAGCAATAATACCATCATCCTTTACTAACAATTTAGCCTTACCAATTGCTGTATCTGGAATACAAGATAATGAAGTATGATCACCATCACCAACATCTTCACGTATAGCGTTAGCAATAATTAATTCTATTTCTGTTTTAAACTGAGCTTCTGAAATCATTTGTATTGGTTTTATATCTTGCTAAAATACTAATTGATTTTGTTATGCGGAATTAATTTTTAAAACAATATTTTTGCAATAGTCATTTATAGTGAATGTCTCCTCGAGCGCAGTCGAGAGGTAATCAAACTAGGTTTCGACTGCGTTTAACCTGATACCCTTATGAACATCAAATTAATTGCCATAGGAAAAACTGACGACAAGCAATTATTACAGCTTATTGAACAGTATCAAAAAAGATTGAAACATTATATCAAGTTTGATATAGACATCATTCCTGATATTAAAAACGTGAAAAATCTTTCGGAAGCACAGCAAAAAGAAAAAGAAGGCGAGCTAATTTTAAAGAAAGTAGCTTCAACTGATGTCATGGTTTTATTAGACGAAAACGGAAAACAATTTTCCTCTGTAGAATACGCAAATTATTTACAGAAGAAAATGAATTCCGGAATAAAACAATTGGTGTTTGTAATTGGTGGGCCTTATGGATTTTCTAATAATGTATATCAAAAATCGCAAGGGAAAATATCATTGTCAAAAATGACTTTTTCACATCAAATGATCCGCTTATTTATTGTGGAACAAATCTATAGAGGATTTACAATTTTAAAAAACGAACCATACCATCACCAATAAAAGTTAGTGGGCTTTCATAACCTCTTTACGTTTTTTCAATTGTGTTTCTAAATCCTTAAGTGTTTCTTTTACAGAAAGCTCATAGTTTTTCTCATCAGATTCAGCATATATTCTAGGCCCAGGAATACTTAATTCTATTTTACACACCTTCCCCTCACCTTTTGGATCATTGCGCTTTTCAATACTCACATTGGCATTAATAACCCAATCATATTTATTTCCTAACTTACCTAGTTTGCCCATAATGTATTCTGTCATAGCCTCACTTGTAGGCATATCTAAAAATTGAATATTTATTGTCATAGTAATCGATTTAAATTTGTTTTATAAAGTTAATATTCTTTTACTTAGTTGTGGCTGATATTTATCATTTAGTTTTATAATTTTCATTTTAACTGATATATGCTATTTTTGACATTAAATAATAAACTTTATGGAACTCGTATTCGCAACCAATAACATTAATAAGCTTCAAGAAGTTCAAGAAATGCTTGAAACTATAAAACTGATAACTTTAAAAGACATTAATTGTACTGAAGATATCCCTGAATCTTCTCCTACCATTACAGATAATGCAATACAAAAAGTAAACTACCTTACTCAATATTATAGCGCAGATGGTTTTGCAGATGATACTGGTTTAGAAATTGAAGCGTTAAATGGAGAACCTGGTGTATATTCTGCACGATATGCCGGAGAAGAAAAATCTGCTGAAGCAAATATGAATTTAGTAATTGAAAAATTACAACAACATGAAAACAAAAAAGCACGCTTTGTAACTGTTATTGCACTAAACCTGAATAGAGAGCAATATTTGTTTGAAGGTATTTGTACAGGTAAAATAGTTTCAGAAAAAAAAGGTGAAAAAGGTTTCGGTTACGACCCTATTTTTGTTCCAGATGGATTTGATAAAACATTTGCAGAAATGACCATGGAAGAAAAAGCTAGTGTAAGTCATCGTGGGAAAGCCGTTAGACTACTTATTAATTTCCTGAATAACCTGTAATCACGTAAACAACAGCGAGTTACACTTTCAAGAAACCACAAAAACCTATCTTTTTACAACAAAAACTATATCTTAACAATAAAAGCGTATATTTGCACCGAATTTAAAAAAACCGCCAGAGTGGTGGTTGGTGTTACAAAGGAGCTTTATTTTACACGAATGGGGTGCTCTAAGTAACACATTTGCGAACAGTAAAATAAAAGTAAATGCCAACATTTGAAGAATTAGGCCTAGGCGAAAACAGCTTAAAGGCAATTAAAGACATGGGTTTTGAAACTCCGTCTGAAGTACAAGAAAAAACAATCCCTTTATTATTAGAAAACGATACTGACATCGTTTCACTTGCTCAAACAGGAACAGGTAAAACAGCAGCATTCGGTTTTCCTTTAGTTGAGAAAGTAGATGCAGCAAGCAGAACTACTCAAGGATTAATCTTATCTCCAACTCGTGAATTGTGTTTACAAATCACAAACGAGTTAAAAAACTACTCAAAATACGTTAAAGGATTAAATGTTGTTGCCGTTTATGGGGGAGCAAGTATCCAAGACCAAGCAAGAGAAATAAAAAGAGGAGCACAAATTATTGTTGCAACTCCTGGAAGAATGGGTGACATGATTCGTCGTGGAATGGTAGATATCAGAAAAATTGATGTTTGCGTTTTAGATGAAGCTGATGAAATGTTAAACATGGGATTCTATGAAGACATTACTGAAATATTATCTGACACTCCAGACGAAAAGAATACATGGCTATTTTCTGCAACAATGCCTAGAGAGGTATCTACAATTGCAAAGAAATTCATGCACGATCCAATGGAAATTACTGTTGGAACAAAAAACGCAGGAAACAAAAATGTATCTCATGAATACTACCAAGTATCAGGAAGAGATCGTTACAACGCATTAAAACGTTTAGCTGATGCTAACCCTGGAATATTCTCAGTAGTATTCTGTAGAACAAAAAGAGACACACAAGCAGTTGCTGAAAAGTTAATTGAAGACGGATACAACGCTGCTGCAATTCACGGTGATTTAAGTCAGAGTCAACGTGATACGGTAATGAAATCATTCCGTAATAAGCAAATTCAAATGCTAGTTGCAACTGATGTTGCTGCACGTGGTATTGATGTAAATGATATTACTCACGTAGTAAACTACCAATTACCTGATGAAATTGAAACCTATACTCACCGTAGTGGTAGAACTGGTAGAGCAGGTAAATCTGGTATCTCTATAGTTATTGTTACTAAAAGTGAAATGCGTAAAATCAAATCTTTAGAACGTATTTTAAAGACTGATTTTATCAAGAAAGACATCCCTAATGGGAAAGAAATTTGTGAAGTACAATTATTCCACTTAGTGAACAATGTAAAGAACACTGAGATTAACGAAGATATTGAAGAATATTTACCTCAATTAAACGAGTCATTAGAAGAATTATCTAAGGAAGAGTTAATTAAGAAGTTTTTCTCTGTAGAGTTTACTCGTTTTTCTAACTATTATAAAAAATCTAGAGACATTAAATCTTCAGGTGATGAGCGTTCTTCAAGAGAATCTGCACCAGATGGTTCAACTCGTTACTTTATCAATGTTGGTGAAAAAGACGGATACGACTGGATGCGTTTAAAAGATTTCTTAAAGGATACTTTAGAGCTTGGACGTGATGATGTCTTTAAGGTAGATTGTAAAGAGAGTTTCTCTTTCTTTAATACTGACGAAGCACATAAAGAAAAAATCATGGAATTTTTCAAAGACTATAAAGTTGACGGACGTTTTGTGAATGTTGAAGTTTCTAACAACACCGGAGGTGGTGGAGGAAGAGATCGTGGAGGACGCGGAAGAGGACGTGGAAGAAGTGATGGTGATTCTGGAGGATTCAGAGGTCGAAGCGGTGGTGGAGACAGAAGAAGAAGCAGCGGCGGTCGTAGAGATGGTGATAGCGGTGGATTCAGAGAAAGAAGAGAATCTTCAGGAGGAGACAGAAGAAGAAGTAGCGGTCGTAGAGACGGTGATTCTGGAGGCTTTAGAGAAAGAAGAGAATCGTCATCAGACAGAGGAGATAGAAGAGACAGAAGAGATTCTGATGGAGGTGGTAGAGAAAGAAGAGAAAGCTCAAGAGATGATAGACCACGAGCTTCATTTGAAGGAAGACGCTCAAGAAGAGACTAACATACAACTTGTTAATATTTAACTAAAAAAAGTGCCTAGGCACTTTTTTTAGTTTAAATTAGTCCCAACAATAAACTACTACTACTTGAAAAATTTACTTCTTACCATTATTTTATTCTTTTTTTACAGTATTTCATTTGCGCAAAAAACACAATCAATTTCTGGAAAAGTAGTAAGCACAACTGGAGTGGGTCTTGAAAATGTACATGTTATAAACCTTAACCTAGTCATTGGAGGTATCACCAATAAAAAAGGAGAGTTTAAAATAAAAGCTGCCGTTAATGATACACTACACTTATCCTTCCTTGGTTACAAATCTATTAAAATAAAAGTCACAAACGACTGGATAAAATTTGGTAATTCCAATATTGAATTAACAGAAAGTGCATATGCTTTGGAAGAAATTTTAATAAAGCCACATAGCCTTACTGGGTACTTAGCCATTGACACCAAGTACATTCCCATAAACAATTCACAACGCTATAGTATTTCTGGTTTACAAAAAGGATATGAAGCTGGTAAAAAAGGACCTGGAGCAATTAGTAAAGTATTAGGCGCTATTTTTAACCCTGCCGATTTACTCTACAATACCTTTAGCAAGAAAGGTAAGCAAATGCGTAAACTTCGTCAAATGAAAAAAGATGACGAAATACGTAAATTATTATCTCAGAAATTTGACAGAGAGTTATTGACCTCTTTCTTGCAAATTGACAAGTCTGAACTAGAAGACGTATTAAGCCACTGCAATTACTCTAAAAGCTTTATTCAAACGGCAAATGATCTTCAAATTCTTGATGCAATTAGCGGTTGTTTTGAAGAGTATAAAGTTTTGAAAGGAAAAAACTAAACCAAAGAACCCCTATTATAATATATGAATTTTTCAGAAGCTCAAGAAGACATGCGTAAATCCTACTTTGGAGGCGGTCCAGGTGCTTTCGCATCAGGACTAGTATGGATTACATCAGGAGTTACCGCTTTAACAAGTACAAATCAAACAAGTGTACTCATCTTCTTTTTCGGAGGAATGTTTATTCACCCATTAGGAATACTGTTATCTAAAGTTTTAAATCGTTCTGGAAAACATAAAAAAGGAAATCCATTATCACACCTCGCGCTAGAAAGTACTTTTATATTATTTATAGGATTGTTTATAGCTTTTCTAACTCTACAAATTCGTCCAAATTGGTTTTTCCCTATAATGATTTTGATTATTGGTGGGCGATATTTAATGTTTTCATCTATTTACGGAATGCGCATATACTGGGCTTTAGGAGCAGCATTAGTTCTTGCAGGAATAGGAGGTTTTATTTTCAACACACCTTTTTATCTCATTGGTTTAATTGGCGGCATAATAGAGATCCTTTTTTCATTGATTATCTTGTACCTAGAAAAAAAGAATATAAATATTAAAACAAAATAATCCAACCAAATACTACGTGCCTACTAGAATCAACCCAACCTATATAAAAAACTTACCATCTCCAAAAGGACATATACTTTTAGGTCATTTACCTCAATTTAATGTATCAAACAAGCACCAAGTATTAGAACATTGGGCGGAAGAGTGTGGTGATTTGTTTAAAATCAATTTTGTTGGCAAAGAGTTTGTAGTTTCTGCTAATCCAGAATTGAACTCTGACATTCTAAAATTAAGACCTGAAAAATTTAGAAGGTTTTCAAAAATAAATGAAATCCTTACAGAAATGGGAGTCATTGGTGTATTCAATGCAGAAGGCAACACCTGGAAACGACATCGTAAACCTACTTCCGAAGCATTAAACTTAAAGAAAGTAAAAGGATACTTCCCTACCATTAACAAAACTACTCAACTGCTATTAAATAAATGGAAAATCTATGCAGAAAAAGGAACTGAAGTAGATGTACAAAAAGAATTAGTACGTTATACAATAGACATTACTACTGCTATAGCTTTTGGGTATAAATTAGACACTTTAAATCATTTAGAAGACGACTTTCAAAAACATTTAGAACTTGTTTTCCCAATGGTTAACAGTCGTATTACAGCACCAATAGCTTTATGGCGCATCTATAAACAGAAAAAAGACAAAGCTTTGGATAACTCACTCAAAGCGATTGAGAACATAATTCATCAATTCATTAAAGAAGCTAAGGAACGATTAACCAATAATCCTGAACTAAAAGAAAATCCATCTAACTTTCTTGAAGCTTTATTAGTGGAGCAAGAAAATGAAAACATGTTTTCAGACGATGAAATTTATGGAAATGTATTTAGTATTTTATTAGCCGGAGAAGACACTACCTCAAACTCAATTTCTTGGGCTTTATTTTATCTAGCACAACATCCGGAGATAGTTATAAAAGTAAGACAAGAAGCGCAAGAAGTATATTCCAACTCACAGGTTCCTGAAACGACTCAACTACTTAGTAAATTAAAATATGCAAACGCAGTTGCTCAGGAAGCAATCAGATTAAAACCTGTAACTCCAAACTTGTATATGCAAGCTAATCAGGATATCACTCTGCACAACTTATACATTCCAAAAGATACTACAATAATGCTTCAGAATAAAATTGCTCAAACTTCTGAACAATATTTTTCAAACCCGAATGAATTTATTCCTGAAAGATGGATAAAGAGTGGATGCCCGATGCAACAAAATCATACTCCAGATATAGTCAAAGCTTTTGGTGGTGGCGCACGTTTTTGCCCAGGCATGAATTTAGCGATGCATGAAATGACCATTGCCATATCAACAATATGTAATCAATTTGATTTCAGTTTAGCAGTAGAACCAGAAACAATAAAAGAACAATTTGCATTTACTATGTTTCCTGAAAATTTAATTATAAATATCAAATCTGTGGTCTAATAAATATAATTTGATTCTCAATAGATAATTTTATTTATTTAAAACCAACTCACCCTAACTCCAACTCTTCAGCTGGCTCATAGCTTACACTACTAAAGAAGAAGAGGCTTAGGGAAACATAAATAAAACCATCAACTTCTAAACTCATAACTACTTTGGATTTGCCTCATAGTATCGTTCTAATATTTTATCGATACTTTTTATAGACTTCTGCATCCAAATTAATCGTTGAAATTCTTTTTCTTCTTCAGTTAGCTGCCAATCAATAGTTGAGTTTCTTAATTTTGAAGTAACTGACTGTAATATAATTGCTGCAGATACAGAAATATTCAAACTCTCCGTAAAACCAACCATAGGTATTTTTATAAAACCATCTGCTTGTTTCATTACACTTTCACTCACCCCGTCACGTTCTGACCCAAAAAATAATGCACTTTTTTTAGTCACATCAAAATCCTCCACCAAACAAGAATCATTATGAGGAGTTGTTGCAATAATTTGATATCCTTTTTCCTTTAAAGCTCCAATACACATTTCTGTATTAGAATGGTACTGCAAGTCAACCCATTTTTGAGCCCCCATAGCAATCTCTTTATCCAATACATTTTTATGCTGCACTTCAATTGCATGTGCTTGCTGCACACCAAATACATCACAACTCCTTATCACCGCACTGGTGTTGTGCATTTGATACACATCCTCCAACACTACCGTAAAATGCTTGGTACGATTATTGAGAATATTTTTAAACTTTTGAAGACGTACAGGGGTTACAAACTCTTCTAAATAAGAAAACAGTGCTTTATCAACCATAAAATAAGTATATTTAACGGTACAATGTAATCAAAAATGAATTGTTTAGACTAAAATAACGATTTGAATAATTGATAATTTATCGTCTATTCTTAAACCCCAAAAACAACATTAAACTAAGGACATGAAACAACTACTTTTTACCTGCCTCTTTATTTTCGGATCTATCGTTTGCTTAGGACAAAATGAATATTCCAAAATTGAAAATACTCAAGAAAATGATTTTAAAGTAAAGAATCTTGGTACTCAGTTATCTACTAGCTATAGTAATGGAAATAAGGAAATGTTTTTAATTCGTATATCACCTAATAGGTTTTTTCCAAAGGTTATTTTACAAGACTTAGAAAATAAAAAACTCACTAAATTTAACAAGAAATTTAAAGCATTATACAATAACAAGATTGCATCTTTCCCAATAGAAATGATCAACTCCTTAAAAGAAGGTGATTTTTACAATTTTGTAAGTTATCATTTTGATCCTCTTGACAAAACGTATCATATGATATTTAGGTATTATTCAGAAAAATACGGACTAGACTATCATGACTACCGCGTTCTTAGTAATGGCAAAGAGTTAATAATTGACGATGTTTTTGTGTATTCTTCCAGTCAAAAACTATCAGAAACGTTAAAGCTCTTTTATTTGAGTGAAGTTCCTAAAAACGACATTTCATCCATTACGAATAAAGACGAGTTCAAGTACATTTTAATGCTAAAGAATTTTGTTGACGCAAAAAACAATAACGAACTTCAAAAAGCATACAAACACATATCAATCCTTAATAAAGCATTAAATAACAAAGACCGTTTTACCGCAATGTTGAAACTAGAATTATCAAGAAGCATTAGTGACGAAGCTTATTTTGAATCAATGGAGGATGTTTTAGCTGGTTTTACAATTGACCCTAGCACAAACCTTTCAGCTATTAGATACCATTACCTAAATAAAGATTACGAAGCTGTTTTCAAAAGTATTAATAGTATACAAAATCATACAAATGATACTTTTTTAGATTTTGAAAAAGGCAATTTATCTTTTGCTGCTAAAAACTACGAAAGTGCCGAAGTATTCTACAAAAACATGATAGAAAACTATCCGAATTTTCACTTACCTAAATTTAGTTTACTAGTTATTTACGAACAAGAACAAGCGTTCAAAGAAGCTGTTCATCTTTTAGATATTATATTAAATACTTCTGGGTACAAAAAAAATAGCATCATCACAAAAGTTAAAAAACAATTACCATATTTAACAGCTAGTAAAGAATTTAAAAATTGGTGTGAAAAATAAAATTTCAATTTAACGTAAAGCTTAGAATTTTACAAACCCACTAATGAGTTTAAAACACCCTACTTAAATTAAACCCAAAAAAGATTTCCGAATTTTCCCAATCTCCAGTAGCTTTTGCCAAATACCCACTCTCAAATGACGGTTGAGCATTACTAAATTGCAATTGAAAAACATGTCCTCCTGTTTCAATATCTACCCCTACAGCTAAATTATTTTTGAAAACACTATTATGCTCTCTATTCAAATGATACCCGTAATCACAATTAAAACTTAAACGCTTCGTGATTTTATACCTTCCTCCAATACCCATGATATACTGAGTATTATCTTGCTTGTTATTTTCTACTAAATTTTCATGCAATAGTGTAGGTATTAATTCTAACGATAAATTTTTATTAAATTTTCTAGAAATTAACAATTGAGAAACATACGATAACCGATCATTGAATTCTAATTCAGGCAAAAACGCTTCATCTAATAACGTATTTACAGAAATACTATTAAAACCAACTATAGTTACTGGACTTCCTCCGTTTACACCTTGCTGCAACAACCTATATTTTAAAGACATTTCATATGTTTTTTGATAAGAGCTTCTTGAAAACCCTACATTTAAACCATTAGAAATACCATAAATAAAATTTAATCGTGTAGCGGCTTGATCTAGTCCGAAAAGTTCTTTAAAGCCTCCTTTTACAGAACCAAAACGGTGAGATACAACAAAATAAAACTCCTTTTTAGAAGCCATTTTTGTCGACTCAAAATTTATTATTTTCAAGCCTTTAAATACTGACGACACATATTTATTTTGAACAGAATCGGTATCAATTTCATTAAACAAGTCTTCTTGAGCATACACAATTGAAGAAAAAATAAGCACAAAATATAAGCAAACGATTTTCAACTTTACCATAATATAATTTATATTTAAAATCAATTTTCCCAACACAAACTTACAAGGGATGATTTAATAATTTAATTTTCACGCCAATAAAATCGCAGGAAAACCAACCTGTAGAAGGTTATTAATCATTCCTTAAATATTATAGATTGATCTATTTTAACCACTTCTAATAATTCATCATACCCCAAACATCTTCCTTTTATTTTAATTTGCTTCCCAATATGTAACTGACTCATCCTTTTATCAAAAGCACAATACACATTATCATCAATCGTTATCGCTTTAGTTTCAATTTCAGAAATTACACCAGAAACAACAATTGTTTTATTTAAATATTTACCGCTACTTTCATCAGGGTTTTCATGAAAATATCGCTTTAAAACTAAAGCTGAACCATTAAACACTTCTTTTTCGCTACTAATTTCTCGATGCTCATGATAGGTGTATTTATACCCAATGAACACTAGTATCAAAAAAAATATCGCTAAAACAAGTTTCTTTTTCACAATTTTAAATCCTCAACTATATTAGTAAATTCTTAAATAACACCTAATTTAATGATAATTTAATTGTTTTTAAGCATAAAATTTAATAATTTTATGCAATTCATGTTCTTTATCAAGAATACCTTAAAACAAATAATCATGAAAAAAATAGCGGTACTATTCTTCGTTTTGCTTTCAATTATGTTTTTCATCAATTGTGAAAACCACAGTGAAGATGATTTAATAACTCCGCAAAATCCTATAGCCACAGAAAAAACATACAATGCAGACGTAAAACCAATATTTAATAGCTCGTGTATTTCCTGTCACGATAATCCAACTGCAAATGGAGCCCCCTCTTCTTTTAACACATATGCTTTGTTTAGGAACGGAGCAGAAAACGGAGCAATACTTGACAGAATGAATAATAATGTAAATCCAATGCCACCAGGAGGTAATTTACCAGCTTCCACAATAGCCATTATTGAACAATGGGCCGCTGATGGTTATTTAGAAAATTGACTTTTGGTATAACATTTGTGACTTAAATAATAGAATTAGGAAACCATGAAGTATTTATTTTTTATATCAATTTTATTTAGCTGTGTATTTACCAATGCTCAAAATAAATACTTGACCAAAAATGGAGCTATCCAATTTGAAGCATCCGTTCCTTCTTTTGAAGAGGTAAAAGCAAATAACAATAGTGTTACTGCCATTTTAAATACTGCTAATGGTGAATTTGCAAGTTTAGCACTAATTAAAGGGTTTCGTTTTAAAGTAGCTTTGATGGAAGAGCATTTTAACGAAAATTATATGGACTCCGATAAATACCCGAAAGCCATATTAAAAGGAAAAATAAAAGGGTTCTCAACCCACAAACTAAGCGAATCAGCAAAAAAATACGTGCTTACAAGTACCTTAACAGTTCATGGTGAAACTAAAAAGATAGATATCCCCGTAGTACTTAAAAAGATAGACAACATCATTTACATCAGCTCAACATTTAGTATTACTCCCGAAGAGTTTAACATCTCAATCCCTAAAGTTATCCGTAAAAAAGTAGCTCAAAAGATTGATGTCTCTGTTAATTTTGAACTGCATGAAAAAAAATAGTTTCAGAATTTGAAATAATTAACAGAATTTGAACTCCTAAAAATCAATTACATGAGCTATAAATACGTAGAAGATACTCAAGTAGTCATCTCTGAATTAATGCTTCCTTCTCACTCCAATTTTAGTGGTAAAATACATGGTGGTTATATTCTTTCCCTTTTAGATCAAATCGCTTTTGCATGTGCCTCTAAGTTTTCAAGCACCTATTGTGTTACGGCTTCAGTTGATACTGTGGACTTCTTAAATCCAATTGAAGTTGGTGAATTAGTCACCATGAAAGCTTCTATAAATTATGTAGGGAATTCCTCCATGGTTGTTGGTATTCGAGTTGAAGCCGAAAACATAAGAAACGGAAAAACAAAACACTGCAACTCTTCTTATTTCACTATGGTTGCCAAAGATGAAATAGGAAAAAGTGTACGAGTCCCTGGGTTAATTATTAACAACAAAACTAAAATAAAGCGCTTTTTAGATGCCATTAAACGTATTGAAATGAAACAAAATCGTCAAAGTGAATTTGATAGAGCCGATTTTATTACACAAAATTATTTAAAAGAATTAGACAACTATAACGTAAAGATTGAATTAAAATAAACAAGCATATTCTTTTATCTAATTTACATTTCAATAACATTTTTTTACAATTCGTTAGGAATGTGATGAGTACTTACCTTGTACCTTTGATATAAATACTTATATCATGAAAAAGAACATTTTATTTATTTGCATTACATTAATCACTCTAAGTCTAACGGCTTATGGATTTATAAACTGGAACGATTCAAAAACTGATCAATTAGCAATATCCGCTGATGAAAATATTGCAGCCAAAACAAAAGTTCCGGATAAGGTTAAAAATAGAGTTTTTACTGATTTCATTTACGATGTTGGACCAAGGTTTGGTGCTATCAAAAAAAGAGAAGTGGACAAAGCAATATCAATAGCTACTTTTTTTGACAAAAAACAACTTCAATCAATGGTTTCGCTAAAATCTGTGAATATTATTCTTATTAAAGGTGACAAAAGAACTGACACAAAAACAACTGGGTACAGTGAAAAACTAACAATAGCTCAATTAAAACTCTTACAATCATTTAACTATTCAACTAATTTCCTAATAAGGGCGGAATACCAGCAAATTAACAAAGAAACTGATGAATTGGAAGATAGCTACTCTACCCCTCACCTAACAATAGTACCTGAAAAAGAAGCTAACTATTTAAAAGGTAAATATGCTCTGAAGAAATTTTTAAAAGAAAATAGCGAAATAGCAAGAACATATGTAGATCCCGAAAAACTGAAACCTGCAAAACTATACTTTACAGTCACCAAAAAAGGAACCATTGAAAATATCAATCTAGACAGATCCTCAGGATACCCATTAGTTGACGAGAAAATGATAGAACTAATAAATAATACTCCAGAGAAATGGAAACCTGCAGAAAACTATAAAGGCGAAAAAGTAGATCAGGAATTAGTTGTTTCTTTTGGATTAATGGGATGCTAAATTAAATATTCTTAAAATATAAATCATGAAAAACAAAATATTTAAAGTACTCATCGTATTATGTCTAACTTCATTTACATTCTGTTCACGAAACAAGGAAACCGTGAAGAGTAAAGGTGCGGAAATATCAAATCAAAAAAATGAAAAAATAAAGGCCGAACCCCACAGATATGGCGGTTGGTATTGCCCTGATAATTTAAATGGTTTTCCTGCCGTAGATATTAACAATTGGAAAAGTGTTCCTGTTGTTAACGGAAGAATGGCTACAAAAGAGGAAACACAAAATGGAACATCATTAATTTTCCCAGACACTTTAAAGTACCCGAATGTGAAAGTATTAGATATAACCATGCCAAAATTGGCTAGTTTTTATAATGAATATTCAAAAAGAGAAGACCTTATAATTGTTATACAAGCCATCAATATAGATAATGACTCTATCGTTGGTTTTAGATATTTAAATGGAGGTAATGGTAGTGCACGACTAAAAGAAGTTAAGTTTCTTTCTGATAATGAAATTGAAATGATTCCTGCATCAAGGTTTGTATCATTTACTATAAAAATAAAAGCCACTCAAGATATAATTTGGAAAGTGCTCACAAAACCTGAAAGCACAGAAAATCTTCAGTCAATTTTTAAAAAAACCGATTGGAGGGGAGCATCAAATATAAACTACCTTTATCCAAATACTGGGACTTTAACTTCTTCTTATTCGGGTAAATTATTTGGAAATTTCTATATTCAAAATGATTATGATCATCTACAGTATAATGAAAAACTCCTTCTTTTAGAAAATGAACAAACAAAGAGTACAGAATTAAAAATTGTTTGTGGCCCATTTGGTGATGATTTTAAAACTCAAAAAAGTATTTTAAATAACTGGGCTCAAAAAGTTAAAGAGTTGAGTGAAAAAAAATAGTAGTTGTTTTAAAACATATATCACACAAAAAAGCCTCTTAAGAAATTCACTTAAGAGGCTTTTATATTTGTAAAATTTGACTCTTACTTAGTCAAGTACATTTTACGTCTTGAATACAAGTCATAGAACTGATCATCTTTTAAATCATCAATAAACAAGATACTTTCGCCAGTACTTTTCATTTCAGATTTTTATAGATAGTGATTTTCTAAGCTTAATTTTTTACGATTTTTTTAACTTGTTGCCCTTTATCTGAAAGCACCTTAATAAAGTAAATACCTTGTGATAAACTTGAAATATCAATTTCTTTTTCAGTTTGTAATCCAATTACTGAAACAGTTTGTATTACTCTACCATTAATACCTATAATGGTAATTTCTTTTAAATTATTAACTGATTTAACTTTTACGTAAACGTTTGCAGGGTTTGGATACATACCTATTGTAGTATCTATCTCGTAATCAGAAATAGCTAAAACTGAAGCTACTGTTGTTTGTGCTACATTAGTTATAATTGCTGCATTGTAATCAAAATAAATTTCTGCATTATTTTCAAAAACATCCCCATCTACTAATGTTGCTAATGTTTTTATTTTAAAAGCTACATAACCATCATTATTAGCATCGTCAAAAGGTAAATTTATATTTTCAAAAATAAACTCTACAGTATTAGTAAATCTTACACGAGTTACAAAATTATGACTACCATGTTGTGGTATTAACGTATTTATATCATATTTTGCTGTATCTATAATATCTTTTACTACAACGTTTACTGCATTTGCTGTCCCATTGTTTTCAAAGCGAATCATATAATGTACATACTCTCCTACTTTACTAGTGTGTATTTCTGTACCTTCTAAACAAGTTTTATCATTAGGATCATATGAATTAACTACAGTTTGATGCAACTCAAATATATTATCATCAGGCATTTCATCTCCTGAAACTGGATTTATAGTTGCAACAAAATCCAAAACATCTCCTTCATTTACAGGATTTGTTGCGTCTGTTGGTGTATTAAGGTTCATCGTTAACGCTATAACACGTGTTTCAAACGGCAATAAATTGACATAGTTAAAAACTAAACTACCAACAGATTGTGTGTCTGGAACTGGAGATGCATTCACATAGTCCTGCACATCATTGTTAAACGTAAAATCTACACTGCCAGATAAAGTTGTTGTTCCTTTATTTTTATATATTATCTGATAACTAGCATTAAATCCAGGTGACGCAGCGGTTACAGGTAAAATAGTTACTTCTAAATCATTATAAACTCCATCTGCATATATACAAAAATCTTGACTATATGGACTTGAAGTTGTTGGGAAATCTACTACAATATTCGATGGCGAAACTGTAAAATAGGTAGAATTTTCTAATTGAGGGGTTATAGTATGAACCCCTGCTTGGAATGGCATGCTAAAACTTCCTGTAGTATTAGAAATAAAACTACCATTATTAACTCCTCCAATAATATCAAATTTTAAATTGGAATAAATTGGGTCGGCTATATCACAACCGTTTGAATTAAAATCAAATATATTTTGACCTTGTATTTCATAATTCGTACCCCCAGGAGAAAATGAACAATAAGAATTAACAACACAGTTTACATAACCTAAACCATCAACTTTATTTTTAATTTGAGTTTGCTCCTGTACATCTACACATATATACTCTAAATTAGGTAGTAGATTAAAACCATAAGTATAACTATAATTTTGTATGTCATTTTTAATAAATATCGCCTTTAACAAATTATTATTAGCACAATTTAAGTTTATCAAATTTATATTATCATTTAAATCTAAAGTTATTAACTGATTCCCTATACAGTTTAAGTCTCTTAATTCAGTATTATTACTTAAATCAAGACTGGCCAATTGATTATAATAGCAATCAAGAGTCCGCAATAAAGTATTATTACTAACATCTAGATCTGTAAGGTTGTTTTGATTGCAATATAGATGATATAAAGAAGTGGCTCCATTTAAATTTATATTGGTCAATAAACTATTCTGAGAACAATATAATCTAATTAGGCCTGTATTCGTACTAACATTTAAACTTGATAATTGATTATGACTACAATCAAATTCAGTTAATAAAGTTAACCCATTTACATTTAAATTCGTTAATTGGTTTTCAACACAGTTAAAGTTTCCCAAATTTAAATTTGAAGTCAAATTCAAATCAGTTAACACATTATTGTTACAAGTTAAAGAATACAAAACTCCATTTGTAGTTAGATCTAAACTCATTAATTGATTATTACTACAATCAAAATGAGTCAATACAGTATTAGTACTTACATCTAAACTCGATAATTGATTATCGCTACACCCAAAATTACTCAAGGCAATATTGGCACTAACATCTAAACTCATTAATTGATTATAACCACAACTTAAACCTTCTAAAGCAGTATTTGTACTTATATTTAAACTTGCCAATTGGTTAGATTGAGCACTAAGGACTTTTAATGAAGTTAACCCATTTAGGTTTAATGATGTTAATTGATTATAATAACATAAAACTCTGGTTAAAGATAAATTTGAACTTAAATCCAAACCAGTTAATTGATTATTATGAATTTCTAAATCTGTTACTGATGTAAAATATGAAATCCCTGTTGCATCTGTAATGTTTCTATTACTGAGAGATAATTTACTTGAATACGTATTTGCTTCAGCTACTTGTATTTCTCCATCACCATTAGTGTCTATTGCTGGCATGTTTAACATTAAAGCAGCTTTAAAGTATCCATCTGGAAAATTTATTATTTGCGCTTGGGAAAAACTTATAACAAATAAGCATATTAAGAGTAGTGTTTTTTTCATTGTAATTAGTATTTTTCAATACGAATATACAATAAATAAAATACCCTCGTTAAAGACATAATTTTTACACTTACATAAATCATTTAACCAAAAAACCGTTAGCTTTCGCTAACGGTTTTTAAAATATTTAAAACTCTAATTCTTACTTCGTCAAGTACATTTTACGTCTTGAATATAAATCATAGAACTGATCATCTTTTAAGTCATCTATAAACAAAATACTTTCTCCAGTACTTTTCATTTCAGGTCCTAATTGCTTGTTTACATTCGGGAACTTATTGAAAGAGAATACTGGCTGCTTAATAGCATATCCTTTTAACTGCGGATTAAAAGTGAAATCTGTTACTTTTGCCCCTAACATTACCTTTGTTGCATAGTTTACATAAGGCTGTCCGTATGCTTTTGCTATAAAAGGAACTGTTCTAGACGCTCTTGGGTTTGCTTCAATAATATATACTTTATCATCTTTTACTGCAAACTGAACATTAATCAATCCTTTTGTTTCTAAAGCTAATGCAATAGTTTTGGTATGATCTTTAATTTGCTGCATTACAAACTCTCCTAAATTAAACGGAGGTAACGTTGCATTAGAATCTCCAGAGTGAACTCCACAAGGCTCTATATGCTCCATTATTCCGATAATTTGCACATTTTCACCATCGCAAATTGCATCTGCTTCAGCTTCTATTGCACCATCTAAATAATGATCTAACAATAATTTATTTCCAGGAATTGTACGTAACAAGTCAAATACATGTTCTTCCAACTCCTGCTTATTGATAACAATTTTCATCCCTTGACCTCCTAATACATACGATGGACGTACTAATATTGGAAAATCCAATTCGTCAGCAATCACTAAAGCTTCAGCTACAGTTTCTGCAATACCAAACTCAGGGTAAGGAATATTATTATCTTTTAATATTTTAGAGAAATGACCCCTATCTTCCGCTAAATCTAACGCTTTATAAGATGTTCCGATAATTTTAATACCGTAACGCTCTAACTTTTCTGCTAATTTTAATGCTGTTTGCCCACCTAACTGAACAATAACCCCTTCTGGATTTTCATGACGGATAATGTCATAAATATGCTCCCAGAAAACAGGCTCGAAGTATAATTTATCTGCGGTATCAAAATCAGTAGAAACAGTTTCAGGATTACAGTTAATCATGATTGTTTCATACCCTTCTTCTGCAGCAGCTAATACACCGTGCACACAACAATAATCAAATTCGATTCCTTGACCTATTCTATTTGGACCAGAACCTAAAACAATAACTTTCTTTTTATCAGAACGTTCACTTTCATTATGTACATAACGAGTACCATCTGCTAATTCAACTTCATTTTCAAAAGTAGAATAATAATAAGGTGTTTTTGCAGTGAATTCTGCAGCACATGTATCAACTAATTTAAAAACACGATTGATATTTAACTCATCACGTTTTTTAGATACTTGGCTTTCCAAACATTTAAGCATATGAGCTATTTGTCTATCACCATATCCTTTTTGCTTCGCTTCTAACAATAAATCTCTTTCAATAGTATCTATTGTGAACGTAGAAATTTCTTGTTGTAAGTGAAATAATTCTTCATACTGACGTAAGAACCACATGTCAATCTTTGTGATTTCATGTATCCTACTTAAAGGTATTCCTGTTGCAATAGCATCATAAATTACAAATACTCTATCCCAACTTGCAAATTCTAATTTACTTAAAATGGTATTATAGTCAGTTTCTCCTTTTCCATCAGCTCCTAAACCATTACGTTTAATTTCTAATGATTGCGTTGCTTTATGCAATGCTTCTTGGAATGAACGACCAATTCCCATTACTTCACCTACAGATTTCATCTGTAAACCTAAAGTTCTGTCAGATCCTTCAAACTTATCGAAGTTCCAACGTGGTATTTTAACGATTACATAATCTAATGTAGGCTCAAATAAAGCTGATGTAGATTTAGTAATTTGATTATCTAATTCATCTAAGTGATATCCCATTGCCAATTTAGCCGCAATCTTTGCAATTGGATAACCAGTTGCTTTAGATGCTAATGCCGATGAACGAGATACACGTGGATTAATTTCAATTGCTATAATATCTTCCTTTTCATCCGGAGAAACTGCAAACTGAACATTACATCCACCTGCAAAATCACCAATACTACGCATCATATGGATTGCCATATTACGCATTCTTTGATAACAAGTATCGGAAAGTGTCATTGCTGGAGCTACAGTAATTGAATCTCCAGTATGGATTCCCATTGGGTCCATATTTTCGATAGAACAAATAATCACAACATTATCATTTGCATCACGTAATAACTCTAACTCGTATTCTTTCCAACCAAGCAAGGCTTTATCAATCATCACCTCATGAATTGGAGAAATCTCTAATCCGTTGGTTAATAATTCATCAAAGTCTTCTTCATTATGTACAATTGCGGCTCCTGCCCCTCCTAAAGTAAAAGAAGCTCTAATACATAAAGGGAACCCAAATTCCTGAGCAATTTCTTTTCCTTTCAAAAATGAAGTAGCTGTTGCCTGAGGCGCCATTGGAACTCCAATTTTTGCCATCAAGTTTTTAAACTGCTCTCTATCTTCAGTAATATTTATTGCATCAATATCTACACCGATAATCTCTACACCAAAATCTTCCCAAATTCCTTTTTCATCTGCTTCAATACACAAGTTCAATGCAGTTTGACCTCCCATAGTAGGTAAAACAGCATCAATTTGCGGATGTTCTTTAAGAATTTGAATAATTGACTTGGTATTTAAAGGTTTTAAATACACATGATCTGCCATAGACGGATCAGTCATTATTGTTGCTGGATTAGAATTAATAAGAATAGTTTCAATTCCGTCCTCACGTAATGAGCGTAATGCTTGAGTTCCTGAATAATCAAACTCACAAGCCTGACCAATAACTATTGGTCCTGAACCTATTAATAAAATCGATTTTAAATCTTCTCTTTTCGGCATGTTGTGTAATTTAGTTGTTGTGCAAAAATAAGTGACTATGATATCAAAAAAAAGGTGTTACCAATAGGAACACCTTTTATATATTAACAATATGTTAATTATTATTTTTTATGTCTTGGCTCACAAGACACAGTTAATTTCTTTCTTCCTTTAGCTCTTCTTCTAGCAAGAACTTTTCTTCCATTTACTGAAGCCATTCTATCTCTAAAACCGTGTTTATTCCTTCTTTTTCTCTTTGATGGTTGAAACGTTCTTTTCATTTTATCGTATCTTTAAAAACTTTCTTAACTTAATTTATAATTTCAGCACTAATATCTTGCTAAAATGTGAGCGCAAATATACAAAGAGTTTTTACACTCACAAGTGTAAAATAAAAAAAAATAAATCTTTATTCTTTGTCTATTGCTAATGCAAATATACTGCTAATATAATCTATTTGAAACTATATATATTAACAATGTAATTTCTAATAAAATATGTAGCTTTGCAAACTAATATTTATAATAAAAAAAACGAAATAAAATGTTCAATAAAAACATAAAATTAGCGCTTGCTATAGCATTATTAGCAACAGCGGTATGGCAATTTACTGAGGGAAACATTGGTAATGGAATCATGATTATCCTTATTATAGCATTAGTTGTTCTTTTATATTTTAAAAATGAAATTATCCTAGCAACCACATTGAAATTAAAAAAACAAGATATGGATGGTGCTAAAATAATGTTGGATAGAATTAAAAACCCAGAAGGAGCCCTTACTAAAAAGCAATTAGGATATTGGAATTTCCTAAAAGGACAGTTTGGGTACCAAGAATCTCCTTTGAAATCAGAAAAATATTTACGTAAAGCCATTGAACTTGGCTTGAACTTTGACCATGATATGGCGGCAGCCAAAATGTTTTTAGCTGGTATCGCAGTAAGTAAAAACAGAAAAATTGAAGCTACCAATTTATTAAATGACGCAAAAGCATTAGACAAACACGGTATGCTTACGGATCAAATAAAAATGATGCAACAACAAATGAAACGTTCTCAAGGACCTAAACAACATTACACTGGTAACCAACGAAGACGCTAATAAAGCATCCAAAAACTATTTAAAAAAACCTGCTTATTGCAGGTTTTTTTCTCATCATCTAATGCGCTGATTTTTAGCTGATTATATTTTAATTTAACATAAAAAATCACTAACTTTAAGTAACCTAAAAAACCGGCTTAGACGTTGAATTTAAAAATATAGTCTATGGTGGTCAAAATTATTACTCTAACACTCCTACTAACCAACTTACTCAGCTACACACAAACCTCTTTAAAGGATAGTTTATTCTCTGAAGCGATACATGCTAATATTAAAACATATAAGTTAGCTGCCAATAACACCTATCTAAATTACAACTTAAACGGAGGTGACACACTTTTTGATCAGTTTGTAGAAAGCAATCTTGTTAACACCTATTTGGATAATTTCAAAGCCAAAAATGCACATGGTGCTTTAATTACTATAAATGAATATTTTAAAAGGCCAGTAATTCTAATTACATATGCCTCTTGGTGCATTAGAAGTAACCAAGAAATAGCATCCTTAAATGAGCTAGCGAAAACATATCACCAGGAAATTGATTTTGTAGTTGTTTATTGGGATAACAAAAACACGACTAGAAAAAAAGCTAAAACATACAACAGACATATTAATGTGCTTTATATTGATGAGCGAGAAAATATTTTTTCCAGTGAAATCAAAAACATGAAACACGCCTTAGGGCTTTCATTAGTTTACTATATTAATAGCGGAGATAAAATTATAGCAATTAAAAAGAATGATAATTCTATTTTTAAAACTAAAAACTCATTTAAAACTGGTTATGTGCAAAATAATAGTGAATTTATCAACGGCTTAAACTATCTACTAATCCATAATAGTAATGCTAATAACTTGATTGTTTTAGATTAATTAGAATCATACTGTGCATTAAAAACGCTCCCTATAAAAAAATATTTGCGCATCTGATTTAAAATCAGTACATTGTGACATGTCTTTTTAACTTCCGTTAAAAATTATAATTTATTTAATAGTAAAGCAAGATGTTTTCATCTTGCTTTCTTTTATTCTACATATACCATAGTTATGATATCATCTATACTACCTTAACATCTTTTTTACCTACCATAAGTTGTGAAACAAAAATACGTAAAGTACTTTTAAACATTCTCAAGACACCATGTTATCCTGCACAATACTATTAGATGAAAGTATCTCAATTAATAGCCGTTATACTTAAACCTTATAATTCATTTTCAATATTTAAAAACCAAAAAAAACTTTTTCAATTATAACGCCAAAACAATAAAAGGTTAGCACATGTCACAATACCAATATTTAGCTATTTTTCTTCTAATTAAACATAGCTAGAATAATAATAATAATAATATGTAACTATATAAAAAGTAAAAAAAATGGGTAACATAAATGTGTTTTATAGAACATATAAGTGAGTGCTACATGAACCTTATGTACTGCTATAGCTTATGGGATAAAAAAAACAACACTATTTGGTGTTGTTTTTTAGCTTTAAAGATTCCATTATATAATTCTAAGCAACATTTTTAAGGCATAAAAAAAGACAACCTTTAAAGAGTTGTCTTGTAAAATCATTTGATATGATTAAGCAGCCTGACAATTGTCACATAATAACTGACTAACTATTGTATATGTGCTTTCAAGTATTTCCCTAGACGAAGGATTATCATGAACAATAAAACTATCTATTGCTTCTTTTAATGCCAACATTGTATTTAGCCTAACAACCACTGGAGTACACTCAACTAATCGAGACTCCTTAAACAGCGTTACTACTTTATTTCGTTTCTCTCGTTTTTCATCTACATTATTAGAAGCCAATATTTCCTGGATAAGCTTTTGTATTAAAATTTTATTGTCCATATATCAGGTGTTAGAAAGTTAATTACCTCCCCAATATACGCGTTTCATCGGTATTATCATGTGTTTTAACTGAAAAAATCATTAAAACACAATAGGACTTCAACTATTTCACCTCAAAAAAAACTACTATCTTTGAAGGTGTTTTTATTTATCAGTGTTAGAACAAGAACAAAATTACCACTAAGATCAAGTTTAGAATTGCTTTCTTAGCTTTGCTTTTAAAAATAAAAACTATTTGCCGAAGATCATTTTTAGGGCAATGCACAACATTAATGCACCAAAAATTCGTTTTAATAATTGTTCATTGATAACTACTGCCAGTTTAGAACCAAACAAACCTCCGATAACAAACGTTGCAGAAATAATCAAGGCCATTTTCCAGTCAACATGTCCAGCTTTTGAATATTGTAATACTGCCAACAAGGTAACCGGAGGCAACATTACAGCCAAACTAGTTCCTTGCGCTTGATGTTGCGTAAAACCAACCAATAACAACAAAGGCACCATCACAACTCCACCGCCAATACCTAATATTCCACTTAGGAAACCAGCTAACAAACCAATGCAAATAAGAAAAATAATTGTACTCATTTTAATTGGTATAATATCCTTTTTTTGGGATTTCAATTTCATAAGCCCTCTTTGTTTTATTATTTAAGTGTCCCTCTCTTAACCAAGGATTATGAATTTTTAATATTTTATAGTTGATTCCATAATACTTTGAAAAACTAGCTATATCGGTAATAACAGAATCTACTACAACAGTCGTTGTAGGTATTCCTGTGTATAAATCTTTTTCCTCAAAATTAAATCCGAATTTATGAGGTTGCATTAATATGTATTTTAACGCAACAATTCTAGGTACATATCGTGATGTTTCACTTCCCAAAAGCAAATCATAATACCTATCAACCTGCTGCTTACTCATACGTCTAGATATCCCAGACATCCCGCCATTATATGCCGCGGCTGCTAATGTCCAACTCCCTAATTTAGTCTTTGCTTTTTTAAGATATTTACACGCAACACGAGTAGCCTTTTCCAAATGATAACGCTCGTCAACATTTCCATTAATCTCAAGACCATACTCCCTACCAGTAACTTTCATTATTTGCCAAAAGCCACTAGCTCCAGCTGGAGACACCACATTTGTCAATCCACTTTCTATTACTGCTAAATATTTAAAGTCGTCAGGAACACCTTCTTCTTCCAGTATTTTTTCAATTATAGGAAAGTATTTATTCGCGCGTTTAAACATCAAAAAACCATTTGATTGCCAATAGGTATTTACCAAAAATTCCCTGTCAATTCGCTCTTTAACATCGGGTAATCCCATAGGTATCTTTTCATTCGCGAAAATTAAATTCTTAGGCAAGGTTAAGGCGTATACATTGTAACTTTTAACAAAACTGGTATCTACCAATTTTTCCATTTCTTTTTCAACTGTTTTGTTTTTTACATTTTTTGATGCTGAATTCATGAATAATCCAGCTATAAACACAAGTCCGATAGCAAATACTATATTTTTTATTAGTTTCATTTTTTTTGTCTTTTTTATCTATTCCACAATATTATCTTTCTTTACAACGATGAATCGTAATTCACTTTGTACATATCCTGCTAAAAACTTATGAGGTTTTAAACATTTAATAACTCTGGCAAATTCTCATTAAACCATTTATACTTATTAATAATCATAATATGAGTTCCATTCTTGACCTCAATAACATTTCCTTTCATGTTTTTCACAGGGAATATTTTATCCTTACTCCCATGTATATGGACAACATTGGTGAGCATTTGCGTTTGTTTCCAATTCACAATTTGCTCAATTGCCCAATTTAAATATTTTTCATCACTTACTGATAAATATTTTTTATATAATTCCGCTCTATGTGAAATTTTTTCACCGAAAGCATACTTGGCTAATTTTTCAACGTCAGAAAACAAATGTGTTGGCATTAACTTATATACTTTCGTTTTTTTTGCGAATTTCATTCTAAAAGGAAATTCCCTTTCATGTAAAACACTTGAAACAACTACCACTTTTTTTGTTGCTATAAACTTACTCATTTCCTGAACTAAAATTCCACCAAAAGAAACACCCAATAATATTGGATTTTCATGAGTAACATTTTTAGTCATTCGTAATGCATATGCTTCTAAACTTTCTTTTGTTAATGGAATTTCCCATTCCAAATAATGCATTTCAAAAACAGACTCCGGCAATTTTATATGCTCAAATATTTTAGCATTAGCTGCCATTCCCGGAACAAAGTAAATATGCGTTTTATTGTCTTTCATTCTTTTTCTCTTAAAGCTATAAATTTAAGTATTTCTAACTAACAAACCTCAGTCACGCCTTTAATTTAGTCAAATTCACACAGTTACATCTATTAACCTTTGTTAAACACCTTTATTATGCGTATATTTATGGGCTGTTATATTAAAAACAGCGCCACCAAACCTATTCACCTTAAAAAACCTATACCTATGATTATGGAATTGACATTGAAGGACAACGATTTTTTAAGACAATTTGAAATGATTGTTGACAACCATTTAGCTACTATTGAATACTCATTGCAAGAGCGTAAAATATTTTTAACAAAAATAAACATCCCAGAAGAAATTACCGAAGATGATTTTCAAAATACATTTATTAAAATAGTTTTTGAAAACATTGAAGAGCGCAACTTAAGTGTTGTACCAACATGCACACCAATAGTTAGCTTTATAAGAAAGAACAAACAATACAGGAGCTTACTGCCTGTAGGTATTAAAATATAACTGAATAAAAAAACCGAAGCAAAAGCTTCGGTTTTTTTTATGCGATAAAATCAAATCGCACTAAACCATCTTCATCTATTTCTGTTAATTTAACTTTACGCAAGGTATTCACTAATTCTGGATTCCAAGGCGCTTTTACTTTTACATAATTCTCAGTAAAACCATTAATATACCCTTCTTTATTTTCATCTTCAAACAAAACAGTACGTTCCGTATTCAATTGCTTTTCATAAAATACTCCACGCATTTTGGCAGACAAACCACGTAACATTTTACTTCGTTTTTTACGAACATTTACTGGCACAACTCCTTCAAAATCGACAGCTTCAGTATTTGGTCTTTCAGAATAAGTAAATACATGTAAATAAGAGATATCTAAATTTGCTAGATAATTATAGGTTTCTAAAAATAATTCGTCCGTTTCTCCTGGAAACCCCACTATTACATCAACGCCAATACAAGCATCAGGCATATGTTTTTTAATCGCCTCTACCCTACTTGTGTATGTTTGTTTTAAATAACGACGTTTCATTTTTTTTAACAACTCATCACTCCCACTCTGTAAAGGGATATGAAAATGAGGAACAAAACTTTCAGAATTTGCTACAAACTGAATGGTTTCGTCTTTTAATAAGTTTGGCTCAATTGATGAAATACGCACACGATGAATTCCTTCAACGTCATCTAATTTCTCTACCAATTCGTAAAAAGTGTGTTCGTGTTTTTTATTTCCAAACTCTCCTTTTCCGTAATCACCAATATTAACTCCCGTTAATACAATTTCTTTTATTCCTTTAGCAGAAATTTCAGCCGCATTATCTAACACATTTTGTAAGGTATCACTACGAGATATCCCCCTCGCTAAAGGTATGGTACAATAAGTGCATTTATAATCACAACCATCCTGTACTTTTAAAAAGGCTCTAGTTCTATCACCAATAGAATAACTTCCTACATAAAAATCAGCATCTTCTATTTCACAAGAATGCACTTCGCCTAAATCATTTTTAGATAAATCATTTATATAACTAGTGATTTTAAATTTTTCTGTAGCTCCTAACACCAAATCTACCCCATCAACAGCAGCAAGTTCTTCAGGTTTTAACTGCGCATAACACCCCACAGCAGCAACAAAAGCATCTGAGTTTAATTTTTGAGCTTGCTTTACAACACTCTTAAAACGTTTATCAGCATTTTCAGTTACAGAACAGGTATTTATCACATAAATATCCGCTTCTTCAGAAAAATCCACCCTATCAAAACCTTCCTTTGTAAAATCTCTAGCAATTGTAGACGTCTCCGAAAAATTTAATTTACAACCTAAAGTATAAAAAGCTACTTTTTTTCTTTCTTGCATTTGATTATCTTACTTATATTTGAACAGCTTAGCTATCATAAGAATAGCGGATGCAAAAATACAACTAATAAACCAATTTGAAAACAGTAAAACACCATCTACCAAAACTGATAAGTTGTGTTCTTCTTACACTACTTATCGCTTGTGATTCTAATAAAAAATCTGACAAAGATCATTTAGTCTTTCGCTATAACGAATACAAAAACATTAATTCACTTGATCCTGCTTTTGCCAAGGACAATTCTACCATCTGGGCATGTAACCAATTATTTAACGGATTAGTGCAACTTGACGATAATTTAAATATTCAACCAGATATTGCTAAATATTGGACTATTTCTGAAGACGGAAAAACATATACATTTCTACTTCGTGATGATGTTTATTTTCATAAACACAGATTGTTTAAAAACAATACTAGAAAAGCAACCGCTTTTGATTTCAAATATTCATTTGACCGATTAATCGACACAAAAATAGCATCCCCAGGAAGTAACACCTTACAACAAGTTGAAACATATAACGCAGTTAACGACACTATATTTACAATACAGCTAAAACAACCTTTCCCAGCATTTTTAGGTGTACTAACTACTAAATATTGCTCCGTACTCCCTAAAGAGATCGTAGAGTTCTATGGAAATGATTTCAGATCAAACCCCATAGGAACAGGCCCTTTTAAATTTAAACGTTGGGAAGAAAACATTAAATTGGTATTGCGAAAAAACAACTCCTATCACGAAAAAGATAGCATAGAAAATCAACTCCCCTATTTGGAAGCTGTCGCTATTAGTTTTTTAACTGACAAGCAAAGTGAGTTTTTGCAATTTTCACAAGGAAACATAGATTTCATCTCCGGATTAGCACCTTCATACAAAGATGAATTACTAACCCCTGATGGTAAATTACGATCTAAATACAAGGAGTCCGTAAATATGGTATATGGCGATTACCTTAACACAGAATATTTAGGTTTTTATATGGATACCGATCAGGTAGAAATTCAATCTAAATTAATCCGTAAAGCAATTAATTATGGTTTTGACAGGCAAACCATGATACGATATTTGCGTAATGGAATTGGCACACCTGCAGAAAACGGCTTCATCCCAAAAGGACTACCTAGTTTTAACAATTTAAAAGGATATAGCTATCAACCAGAAAAAGCAAAGGAATTAGTTAGCCAATTCATTAAAGAAACCGGAATAAAAGAGCCTAAAATCACCATCTCAACAAACAGTTTATACGTTGATCTGTGTGAATACATTCAACGTGAACTGGAAAAAATCGGACTAACCGTTAGCATTGACCTACTGACATCTTCTACATTAAAAGAAGAAAAAGCTACTGGAAAATTAGCTGTTTTTAGAGCTAGTTGGGTTGCCGATTACCCTGATGCTGAAAATTACTTATCGCTATTTTATTCCAAAAACTTTACACCAAACGGGCCAAACTATACTCACTTCAAGAACACCAAGTATGACAGCTTGTATGAAAACGCACTAAAAGAAGTAGATGTAAAAAAGCGTCATGGTTTATACCAAAAAATGGATTCTATAATCATCAATAACGCGCCAGTTATTCCATTATATTATGACCAAGTAATTCGATTTTCAAGAAAAAACATACATGGTTTAGGCATAAACCCTATCAACTTATTGCATTTAAAAAAAGTTCAGAAGAGTAAAATAGTCAATACTAAAAAGAAAAAGAAACGTTAAACCGATAATAGATATATACGTAATAGTGCGTTTATCTATCTGTTGTAGGTAATTAAAAAATAAATGAAATCATTAGCATACTTATTATTCATAATGCTCTTTATATCCTGTAAGGATGATATTAATGACTCAAAATACCGTAATTCAAATTTTGCTTTCTACAAAATTGAGGGAGAATCTGGTGTTTGGAAAAAAATAATAAAAAACTCAAATATTAAATATAAACCTGGTGTTCTAACTTATTTTTTTGACAACGGAGAGGTTTTCGCGAAAACTAAAATCTTAGATAGTTTTCCAAATAGAATTGTTGATTTTTATAACAATGATAAAATAGTTAGCACATATTTTTATAAAAATAATGCACTAGACAGTACTAAAAAAAAGGATGGATTTCAAATTGAGTATTTATCTAATAAAGGAATTATAACGGGTAAAGGGTTTATTAAGAAAAATACTGAACAAGGAGAATGGGAACTATATGATGATGAGAATAATTTAGAAAGCATTGTTAATTACAAAGACGGACTCAAACATGGTGATTTCAAAGAGTTCTATTCTGATGGGAAAATAAAAACTATAGGAAAAATGTGGCATGGCAAAAAGCAGGACACAATTAATTGGTTTTACAATGATGGCAAGTTAAAAATCATGGAAATAAGTGAACTTGATACTATTAACAACTTATCTAAAGGTCTTGTTTTACATTACTATAATAGTGGAGCATTACACAAAAAAATTAAAGTTTTAAACGAAAAAAGAAGTGGCTCTTGTGAAATTTATTATAAAAGTGGGACTCTAAAATCCATATCAAATTATGCTGATAATATGATGAATGGTGATGGCTTAGGTTATCACAAAAATGGTATCCTTTCTTATAAAGGATTTGCCATAAATAATAATATTGATGGTGATTTTAATTATTATAACGAAAAAGGAAAATTAATTAAAACCGAAAAATATAGTCATGGTCAGTTTCTAGACTCTATTGTCTACAAATAAAAAACTACCTACAACAACACCTATAAATAATACGGATTCTGGTGTTTAATATTGAAGGCTTGCGTATATTTACATTTATCGCCAGATCTTTTAATTTGGCTTTTATAAAACGATAAACTAAAAACAAAATCTAAAAGCTTTGGCTTGTGTCGATACAAAAATCTGCGGATTTTCTGCACCGTACTATTCATAGCTAAACGTTAATACGAATGAAACATATAAACTACATTTTAATATATCTATTTTTAATTGGTTGCTCATCAACCAAAAAACTAACTATAAACAATTCCAAGCCGACAAAATTTGTTTTTAAAAAATCTATGATTTCTACCCAAAGTGGAATTTCGAATTTGAAATCAAAGCAAGATTCTTTAATTGATACAACTTACAATAGGAATGGAAAAGATTCTTTGATGAATAAAAAACTCAAAGGAATACAGATAACTAATTTTCTAACTCAAACACCCGAAACGGAAATTTACATAGAAGTTCAAGATGATTCTATTTGGAGATATACCAAACAAAAAGGTAAAATGATTGGCGATTATTTTATGATTAAAAAAGATAGTGGGATTTTAAACTATTATGACAAATCAAAATCTGTCAATTACAGAAAATATGACCTTTTTACTCAAAATCACGAATATGTAGTATCCGAAAACAGAAAAGACAGAAAAAAAATAAAGGGTTTTGATTGTTTCAAATTAACGTTAGTGAAAATAGATAAGGAAAGTGATTTAGGAAATATTATTTACGAAATGTATGTGACAGACGGTATTGAACTACCAATTCATTCTGTTTTAAATTTAACTAAACTTATTAAGAATACTTTTCCAATGGAAATTAAAGTTTCAGAAGAAAAACTTTCTGGGTTGACTGAATTATATGAGTTAATTGAAATTAATTAAATTCGTTTCAGAAAACAAAGCGTGAAAACAATGGAAAACTACAAAAAGACTAATCTAATGGAGTGGGAAACTGGAAAAGTAAAAGGTTTCTCTGGAAAGAATTTAATTAACTTGGGAAATGGTGGATTAAAGAAGGTTAAAGTAGCCCCCTTTTCCACATACCCATCACACCTTCACCCTAATAAAACTGAATTTATTTATGTTCTTGAAGGAAATCCAAAAATTACTATTGGACAAAATAATTATGACGGAGAGAAAGATGATTTTTTCATTTTACCATACTCCATAAAACACAGCATAGATAACCCTACTGATTCTGAATGTTTTCTCCTAGTTGGCGCAATAAATAACTAATAAAAAAACTACTCCCAACACCACTTCTAAACAATACGAGTTTGATGATTAATTCGAAAAGTAAGTGTATATTTATTAAATATGAGTATACAAGACAACCATATTAACTACGTTGAATTCAAAGCGAATGACCTTGAAAAGATAAAGGCATTTTACTTAGCTTCTTTTAATTGGACTTTTACTGATTACGGACCTACATATATCGCTTTTTCAGAAAGCGGGCTTGAGGGAGGGTTCGAAAAAACAGAAAATGAAATCATAAATGGAGCCTTAATTGTTATATACCATAAAAACCTTGAGGTTATAAAACATAAAATTATTGAAGCTGGCGGTAAAATCACCAAAGATATTTTTTCTTTTCCAGGTGACCACAGATTTCACTTCAGTGACCCATCCAGCAATGAATTAGCTGTTTGGTCTGATAAATAACTATAGACATATAGCCTCAGTTAATTCAAAAAACAAACTAACCTCTTTAAATTAGCTTTAGCCCTTTCTATATTTTGCAGTTTCCTCAAACACATGGGTAAGAATATTCACGTCTTGATCAGAAAACTCTATCCCTCTACGTGCCATAACCACTTCAGCTACTTCGAAAGCTTTTTTAGTTAAGTAGGTTGTAAACCCTGAATTCCCTCCCCAACTATAACTAGGTATAAAATTCCTTGGGAATCCTCCTCCGAAAATATTAGCAGAAACTCCTACTACCGTTCCTGTATTAAACATAGTATTTATCCCGCATTTAGAATGATCACCCATCATTAAACCGCAAAATTGCAGTCCCGTTTTAGCGAAGTTTTCAGTTTCATAATTCCACAAACGAACTTCAGCATAGTTGTTTTTTAGGTTAGAATTGTTTGAATCAGCACCTAAATTGCACCATTCTCCTAAAACAGAGTTTCCTAAAAAACCATCATGGCCTTTATTTGAAAACCCAAATATCACAGAATTATTCACCTCACCACCTACTTTACTATGAGGACCTACAGTAGTAGCCCCATAAATTTTAGCGCCCATTTTTAAAGTTGAATGATCACACAGAGCAAATGGCCCGCGAACCGTACACCCTTCCATGACCTCAGCATCTTTACCTATATATATTGGTCCACTTGAAGCATTTAAAGATGAGAACAATACTTTAGCACCTTCTTCAATAAAAATATTTTCTCTAGAGATACATTGCACCCCTTCCGGAATAGGTTCTGAAACCCTATCTTTAGTTAACAAATCAAAATCAATTTGTATGGCTGCACCATTTTTAGCAAAAATATCCCAGGTATTTTCTATTCTAATATAATCACAGTCCACATCAAAAACTTCATAGTTTTCAAAATCTACTTCTTCCTGCCCTTCAGTAGTAAAGAATGCAAGGATTTCATCATCACAAAAAATAGCTTGGTTCTCTGACAAGTTCTGAATCATTGCCACCAATTCCTCATTCGGTAAAAATGAAGCGTTTATCATAATGTTTTGCTCAAACTCTACCATTGGATGCTTATGCGACAAATATTCTTCTGTTATAGTAGAAGTAGTGAACCCAAGGAATTTTTCCCATTTTTCTCTAATAGTCAGAATTCCTACACGAACATCCGCAACAGGCCTAGTATATGTAAATGGTAATAATTGGTTTCTTACAGTTCCGTCAAAAAGAATATAGTTCATAAAGGTAGTTTCAGAATTTATTAATCAAAGTTAAAATTTAAAATAGATATAGAAAAAGAAAAAGCCTCCGATTTCTCGAAGGCTTTTAATATCTAGTAAATACGTAAACTTACTTTTTGAATTTCGCGTATTTTGTCTTGAACTTATCAATACGTCCAGCAGTATCTATTAACTTAGATTTACCAGTGTAAAATGGATGAGAAGTTCTTGAAATTTCTAATTTGAATAATGGATACTGAACTCCGTCTACTTCAAGAGTTTCTTTTGTATCTACAGTAGACTTAGTTAAAAACACATCATTGTTTGACATATCTTTAAACGCTACTAATCTATAATTTTCTGGATGTAAACCTTGTTTCATTTTCTTAATCTTAACATTTTCGAGGTGCAAATATATTACTTTTAATCTGTTTCAAAAAACTTATTTGTAAAATATTTTAAACTTTTTTCTGTAACGATTTACTACATTTGTTTACTAATTAGCAAAACTAATTAAATTATGGAAAATAAAACTAAATCAACTAAAGACATCATTTTAAATAACGGAATTATACTAGGGGTAATTCTTGTGGTAATTAATGTCATCTCATATTTTTCTGGCATCATGGAAAAGGGAGAACAATGGCCAAATTATATCTACTATGTAATTTTCCCTATAGTAATTGTTTATGCAATTAAACAATTTAAAGACAATAACGATGGATATCTTTCAATGCCTGAAGGGCTAAAAACAGGAATGGGTATAGCTGCAGTAAGTGCCTTAGTTTATGTTATTTACCATTTATTATTCACTTACGTAATTGACCCCTCTTTTGTTGATAAAATGATAGCATTAACTGAAACAAAACTATACGAATCAGGTATGGAAGAAGAACAAATAGAACAAACGTTAAATATCACTAGAAAAATGTCTAACCCACTTGTAGGTAGTGGTTTCTTCATTCTATTAAGCACTTTCTTCGGTTTTGTTTATTCGATGATTACAGCAGCAATCATGAAAAAAAACAAAGAAGAAATATAATATATGAATATATCCGTAATCATTCCACTTCTTAATGAAGACGAATCATTAACAGAATTACACCATTGGATTGCAACAGTTATGCAATCCAATGATTTTTCTTATGAAATTCTTTTTATTGATGACGGCTCTACAGATGCTTCTTGGGACGTTATCAATAGTCTTTCAAAAAAAGATAGTAGCGTAAAAGGTATCAAGTTTTTACGAAATTATGGTAAATCACAGGCTTTACACATTGGCTTTTTAAAAGCTAAAGGTGATGTAGTCATTACTATGGATGCAGATTTACAAGACAACCCAGAAGAAATACCTGAATTATATGACTTGATTGCAAATCAAGGATTTGACTTAATTTCAGGTTGGAAAAAAAAACGATATGATTCGGTTTTCGCAAAAAACCTACCTTCAAAATTATTTAATTGGTGTGCTCGAAAAACTTCAGGTTTAAAACTACATGATTTTAATTGCGGTTTAAAAGCGTATAAAAATGAAGTAGTCAAAAATATTGATGTATACGGTGAAATGCATCGCTATATTCCTGTATTAGCTAAAAACGCTGGATATAGAAAAATAGACGAAAAAGTAGTACAACATCAAGCTCGTAAATACGGGAAAACAAAATTTGGAATGGATAGATTTATAAATGGATTCCTTGATTTATTAACAATATCTTTTCTGTCAAAATTCGGGAAACAACCAATGCACTTATTTGGTGCCTTAGGATCACTATTATTCCTAATAGGATTTATTTTTGCTTTTTATTTAGGGGTCGACAAATTACTCCTAAACCCAATGGAACGCCTAATCACTGAACGCCCACAATTTTATATTTCATTAGTGAGCATGATCATTGGTTCACAGCTATTTATTGCTGGCTTTTTAGGAGAGTTAGTATTACGAAACAATAAAAACCAAGAACGTTATAAAGTAGAAGAAGAATTATAGACGCTACATTATGAATTCGTTTTTCACTACATTTGCACCCTATTTTATTTAAGATTAAAAATGATATACGTAGCACCAGAGACTCTTGAAGTTGCAAACACATGGTTAACTCCAACTTTTGACGAGGACACACAACTTCAAGTTAAAGAACTTATTGCAAACAACCCAGATGAACTAAAGGAAAGTTTTTACAAAAACTTAGAGTTTGGAACTGGTGGTATGCGTGGCATTATGGGGGTTGGAACAAACCGAATAAACAAATATACTTTAGGAAAAAACACACAAGGACTTGCTAATTATTTAAAGCAAGAAAACCCTAATAAAGCATTAAAAGTTGCTATCGCTTACGATTGCCGACACAACTCAAAATCACTAGCGAAATTAGTAGCTGATGTATTTTCAGCTAATGGAATTAAAGTATTCCTATTTTCTGATTTACGCCCTACTCCTGAACTATCCTTTGCCGTAAAACATTTAGATTGTGATTGTGGTATTGTATTAACAGCTTCGCATAATCCGCCGGAATACAACGGGTATAAAGTATATTGGAATGATGGTGGACAAATCGTACCTCCTCAGGACTCCGAAATTATTAATGCAATTAATGAGTTAGAGTACTCAGAAATTAATTTTCAAGCAAACGAAAGTTTAATTGAATTAATTGATACCGAATTAGATGGAGCATTCATTACTGCATCAGTAGCTAACGGTAGTTTTGAAGGAACTGAACGTGATAATTTATCTATCGTTTTTACATCTTTACACGGTACTTCTATTACCATTTTACCAGAAACATTAAAACGCGCAGGGTATACTAATATTCATATTGTAGAAGAACAATCTAAACCTGACGGAGATTTCCCTACGGTAAAGTCGCCTAATCCTGAAGAGCCTGAAGCATTAGCAATGGCAATGGAATTAGCAGAAAATATAAATGCTGATATCGTTATTGGTACTGACCCAGATTCTGATAGAATAGGAGTTGCAGTTAGAGATAATGACAATAAATTGGTGCTATTAAACGGAAATCAAGCCATGATTGTCATGACAGATTTCTTAATTGGCCAATGGTTGAAACAAGGAAAATTATCTGACAATGATTTTGTAGGATCAACAATAGTATCAACTCCAATGATGCAAGAATTAGCAGATTACTACGGCGTGGAATGTAAAGTTGGCTTAACTGGATTTAAATGGATCGCTAAAATGATTCAAGACTTTCCTGACCAAGCATTTATTGGTGGTGGTGAAGAAAGTTTTGGTTTCATGGTTGGTGATTTTGTACGTGATAAAGATGCCGTTACAGCTGCTTTATTAGCTTGTGAAATTGCAAGTCAAGCAAAATCTAACGGTAGCTCAACTTACAAAGAGTTATTAAAATTATATGTAACACATGGTTTCTACAAAGAGCACCTGGTTTCACTGGTTAAAAAGGGAATTACTGGAGCTGAAGAAATCGCACAAATGATGGTCGACTTTAGAGAAAAACCCTTAAAAAAGATAAATGGCTCCAAAGTAATTATGTTAGAAGATTATCAAGCTTCAACTATGAAAAATATAGTTGCTGATAAAGAATACCCGCTGGACATTCCAAAATCAAACGTATTAATTTACTACACAGAAGACGGAAGTAAAGTAGCCTGTAGACCAAGTGGAACTGAGCCTAAAATAAAGTTTTACATCAGTGTGAAAGAGACTTTAAAAACCGTAGATGATTTTGAAAAAGTACAGCAAAAACTTGACAACAAGATAACTTCAATCATTAACGATTTGAACGTGGATTAAATGGAATACTTAAAAAAACTATCCCCTTTTATTATTCCCTATAAAAGGTACGCCATTTACAATATTATTTGTAACGTTTTCTACGCATTGTTTAGCACAATGGCCATGGTGTCATTAATGCCCATGATAAACGTTTTGTTTGGCGAGAATAAAAAGCTAACTACAAAACCTATCTTAAAAGAGATTAACAGCTTAAAAGAATTGGGAAACATTAAAGATTTTCTTGAAGACTATTTAAACTACTTCGTCACCACTAAATCTATTGAATCTGGACCTCAACAAGCATTAATGTATATGATTGTTCTAATCATTAGTTTGTTTTTATTAAAAAATATATTCAGCTATTTAGCTATGTTTTTTATTACCTATTTAAGAAACGGTGTTTTAAAAGACTTAAGGAATGAGGTGTACAAAAAAGTAATAAGCTTACCTATTTCTTATTATTCTGAAAAAAGAAAAGGAGATGTCATTGCTAGAATATCTGGGGATGTAAACGAAGTACAGGTTTCACTACTATCTGTATTAGAGCTAATTGTTAGGGAGCCTCTTACTATTGTTTTCGCCATAATTACTATGTTTATTATTAGTGTAAAACTTACATTATTTGTATTTCTATTTATTCCTATTTCTGGCTTTATTATCTCAAAAATAGGAAAACACCTGAAAAAGCATTCTGAAAAAGTTCAAAATGAACAAGGTGTATTTTTATCAACCTTAGAAGAAACTCTAAGCGGTTTAAAAGTGATAAAAGGATTTAATGCAGAACCTTTATTTAACACAAAATTTCAAGAATCAACGTCTAGATTCTTTAACTTTTCAAACGTATTAGGTCATAGGCAAAACTTAGCTTCTCCCACAAGTGAATTCCTAGGTATTACTACCATTTCTATACTATTATGGTATGGCGGAAGCATGGTATTGGTTGACCACTCACTAACTGGGGGAGCATTTATTACCTATATGGCTTTATCTTACCAGATATTAACACCTGCAAAAGCTATTTCTAAAGCTAGTTACAAAGTAAAATCAGGAAATGCTGCTGCAGACAGGGTTCTAGCAATTTTAAGTACTCCATCTCCCCTAGAAGATAAAAAAGACGCTATTGAAAAAAATAGCTTTGACACCGCAATTAGCATCAAGAACACCTCGTTTAAATATGATGAGGAATATGTTTTAAAGGATTTTTCTATAGAAATTCCTAAAGGAAAAACCATTGCACTAGTAGGACAATCAGGAAGTGGTAAATCTACTATCGCTAACTTATTAACTCGTTTTTATGATATCAACAAAGGAAGTATTTCTATTGACGGAATTGATATTCGTGATTTAAAAAAGGAGTCTGTACGAGGATTGATGGGCTTAGTGACTCAAGATTCAATTTTATTTAATGACACTATCAAAAACAATATAAAGTTGGGAATTGAAAACGCTACAGATGAAGAAATTTTAGAGGCTTCAAAAATAGCTAATGCATATGAATTCATAAAAGACTTACCTAAAGGTTTTGATACCAATATTGGTGATGGTGGAGGAAAACTTTCCGGAGGTCAAAAACAACGTTTATCTATCGCAAGAGCTGTTTTAAAAAACCCTCCTATCATGATATTAGACGAAGCTACTTCTGCATTAGACACGGAAAGTGAACGTTCTGTACAAATAGCGTTGGAAAATATGATGAGAAACAGAACTTCAATTGTAATAGCGCATAGACTTTCAACCATTAAAAATGCTGATCTAATTATTGTAATGAAAAAAGGGAGAATTGTTGAGCAAGGAAATCACAATGATTTACTTAAACAAAATGGAATGTATAAAAAACTGGTAGAAATGCAATCAATCGCATAAATGTATATTTACTTCTAATGAACAGAAAATAGTGAGAATTCACTATTTTTATAGATAAATTTACACATCAAATAATAAACATAGGATAGAAAAACAAAAAGGCGAAACATAAGTTTCGCCTTTTATTTTTTAGTTACTGCTTAAAAAAGTTGGGGCTTTTAATAAGCAGCTTAACACTAATCCTTTAAAATAATAGCACGAATATATAGAGATATATTCTATTTTCAAAACTTTCATGTCTTTTTATCGATTATTTCTACACTTAATCGATGTTTGTAGATCTTTTACCACTCATGTTAAACCTTTTCTTATTTTTAAAGTCATATAGTCTGACAAGAAAAGATGACAGAACAAGAACTCGTAACATCGCTTAAAAACCCTAGCTCCTTAAACAATGCTTTTAAGGAACTATTAAAGCAATATAAAGAACGACTGTATTGGCATATCAGAAAAATTGTAATTGACCATGATGATACGGATGATGTGTTACAGAATACCTTTATCAAAGTATATAAAAACATTAGCAAGTTTAAAGAGGACAGCAAATTATACTCTTGGATGTATCGTATAGCTACAAATGAAGCCATAACATTTATCAACCAACGTGCTAAAAAGAATAATAGTGCCACTGAGGAAGTGCAACAAACAATACTAAACAACTTAACTGCTGATGATCATTTTGATGGCGATGAAGCGCAGTTGAAACTTCAAAAAGCAATTGCTACACTTCCACAAAAACAACAATTGGTATTTAACATGAAGTATTTTGACGCAATTAAATATAGAGAAATGTCTGAAATATTAGAAACTTCCGAAGGAGCTCTAAAAGCATCATACCATATCGCGACTAAAAAAATAGAAGAATATATCTTAAACAATTAAACCTTTTTGACTTATAACTGTCTAAGGAACAAATGAACAAGAATAACAAACATATTAAAACAGGATTTACAACTACTGACAACTACTTTAATAATTTTGAAGAAAAATTATTAAACAAACTTTCTATTGAAAAAAACGAATCAGCGTTACCTCTAGAAACTGGGTTTGCAACACCTGATAGCTACTTTGTGAATTTTGAAGAAAAGCTATCACACAAAATTTCTATTGAAGAAAACACTCAAAAGCAAACTGGATTTGTAGCACCTGAAAACTACTTTGACAATTTAGATAACGAAATTTTAAACAAAATAACAACTACGGAAACCAAAATAATTAAATTGTTTAGTAAAAAACAATTCTTATATGTTGCCAGCATTGCTGCTATACTTGTTTTAAGTTTATTTATTTTAAACCCAAGTAATTCTAATTTACCTACTTTTGACGATATTGAATATGTCGCTTTTGAAGAATACTTAAATACTGAAGACTTGGATATTTCTGCACTTGAATTAGCTGACTTATATGAAATTGAAACAAATGAACTAGACAACATCTCTTTTTTAAATATTGAAGATGAAAGCATTTTAGAATACTTATCTGAAGAAACAACTTCTGATGACTATTATGACAGTGAACTCTGATTACAAGTAATAAATAATTTAAACAACATATAATGAGACTAACATTATCCTTAATCATAACATTATTGTGCATTAGCACAATATTTGCACAGCACCCAAATAAAAGGACGAAAATAAAAGCCTTAAAAACTGCTCACATTACTAATGAATTAAACTTAACTAGTAAAGAAGCTGAAAAGTTTTGGCCTATTTATAATACCTCGGAAGAAGTGCACCACCAATTGCGCAGCGAATCAAGGCAATTACGTAGAAAACTAAAAGAAGATTTCAATGCTGTTTCTGAAAGTGAAGCGAAAATTATTTTACAAAAATCAATCGATTTACAAAATAGGATACATCAAGAACGAAATAAATTAACATCAGATTTAATTCAAATCTTACCCGCAAAAAAAATCATCCTATTAAAAAAAGCAGAAGATGATTTTACCAGAAAACTAATACAAAAATTTAAAGGACACCGAGGTCCTGAAGGAAGAGACAGTCCCCCAAGGAGACATTAAGAATAATTAAAAAAGAGAGCTTAGTAGCTCTCCTTTTTAATTATATAAAACTATAAGTATGAGAAATGATAACTTTAACTACTACCCGAGTGAGTAACAGAAAAATTATTTAAACTTCAATTTTACCACTCTACCATTTCCTCCAGCATAGGCAGTACTATCATTTAAAAACCTAAGCGTATAAAACCCTTCGTCACTTAAATGTTTCCAATTATTACCTGAATCATTGGAATAATCAATTCCTTTAAAACCCACAGCTACTAATCCCTTTGCACCACTATTTGGCACATATTGCACACAACTTCTATATCCAGGGGCTTTTCCTTTAGCAACAATACTCCATGATTTCCCTCCATCAATAGTTTTAATTTTATTCAATTCATTAGCTTTTGGTTTAGTATAATCGCCTCCAATTCCAAAACCGTTTAACGCATCATAGAAATCAATTGAATAAATTCCTGTAGTTTCAACGCCTTGAATAATTGGCGTATCAAAAACCTCCCATGTCTTCCCTTTATCTGAAGAATAGAATATTCTGCTCACCTTCCCACCTGTAGCAATCCAGGTATGATTTCCTACAATTTTAATATTAGTATCACTGGCAGCAAAAGCTGCTTCTCCATCTTTTGCTTTTGGAACAATACCACATGACAATTTACTCCATGATGCTCCTCTATCTCTTGTTATAATAACACTCATACATTCATCTGTAGGATCACCAATTGCAATTCCTTCGTTTTCATTCCAAAATTCTACCGAATCATAAAATACTTTTTCATGTTCTTCTTTATAAACCAATATTCCATTTTTATATAATAACCCCGGATCAGCAATACTTACAGTAAAAATAGAGTTAGTTGTACAAGCCAAAGCTCTAAAATTAGGCTTATGTATTGTATCTCTTTTAAAAAGTTCAACAAACTTATTAGAGTTTTCTTCCTTTATCATTGTTGCTCCGTCGGCAGTTGCTATTACAACATTTTCTCTTGTAATCTCTAAAGCCCTAACATTTAGTAATGAGTCTTGTAAAATAGTTTCAATTTCAACCATATTAAAATCACGAATAGTCTGCTTTTTTACATTTTTACAACTAAAAAAAGCACACATCACAACACTAATAAATAATAATCGACTCATAACATTCATTTTCCGTAAATATACAATACTTTTGTAGGCTGATTTATTCAATCCTATAATATATCCAAATGAGATTACATAGAAACTTAACATACGCAGTAATTGATAGCATTAGAGATGTCTTTAACGATGACATGTATGCTGGTAAAGCCGTAGAGCAAGCTTTAAGACGTGACAAACGTTGGGGTTCTCGTGACCGTAAATTTGTTGCAGAAACTATTTATGACATCATCAGATGGAAACGTTTATATGCTGAAATAGCAGAAGTAAGTGAACCTTTTACACGTCCAAATTTATGGCGATTATTCTCTGTTTGGTGTGTATTAAGAGGTATTGAATTACCAGATTGGTCTCAAATTGAACCTACTCCAAGTAGAAGAATTAAAGGAAGGTTTGATGAATTATCTAAAATCAGAAAATTTAAAGAATCTATTCCAGATTGGATTGATGAAATTGGTGTTAAAGAGCTTGGAGAAAAAGTTTGGACTAAAGAAATTGCTTCTTTAAACATACAAGCAGAAGTAATTTTAAGAACCAATACACTTAAAACTACTAAGGAGGCTTTACAAGAAAAATTACTAGAGGAAGGGATTGAAACGGTAATTTTACCAAAACATCCTGATGCTATAAAATTAGTAGAACGTGCAAATGTTTTTAAAACCGAAGCGTTTAAAAACGGTTGGTTTGAAGTACAAGATGCGTCTTCACAATTAGTTGCTGCTTACTTAGATGTTAAACCTGGAATGAAAGTTATTGATACTTGCGCAGGAGCAGGTGGTAAAACCTTACATTTAGCTGCTTTAATGCAAAATAAAGGACAATTAATTGCAATGGATATTTACGAAAGTAAATTACGTAAATTAAAAGTTAGAGCTAGAAGAGGTGGTGTACACAATGTTGACTTAAAAGCGATTGAATCAACAAAACCTATTAAAAAATTACACGATAAAGCTGATAGAGTTTTAATTGACGCTCCATGTAGTGGTTTAGGTGTTCTACGTAGAAATCCTGATTCTAAATGGAAATTACAACCTGAATTCTTAGACAATATTAGAAAAACGCAGCAAGAAATTTTATGTAGTTACTCTAAAATGGTTAAACCAGGAGGTAAGTTAGTTTACGCAACTTGTTCAGTATTACCATCTGAAAATCAAGACCAAGTAAAACAGTTTTTAGCTACTAATGATGAGTTTACATTTGTTTCTGACAAAAAAATATTAGCCTCTGAAAGTGGTTATGACGGATTTTATATGGCTTTATTAGAACGTAAAAACAAATAAATTTTGCTGATTGATACATTGTGTCTAAATCACATATACAATAATCAAAAAGGGTTCGCAAATGCGAACCCTTTTTGATTATGTAAAAACATAACCTTATTACATTATAATATCATTTTTCCATTCATAAGGTTCGGGAATATCAGTATCGTCAATTAATTGCCTGATATCAATTTCTATTCCTCTACTCATATCAGTAATAGGCACATCGTTAGGCCCTCCTTCAAAAGGGTTTTCTGAATTCTCTCCTATCTTTTCCATCGTATGAAATACCCATGAAATTAACGTGCTGAATAGAATTGAAAACCAGACAAATTTCTGCCCAATAAAAACCTGAATTTGATGTAAAAAACTAGTATGTGATTCATGTTTAGCTAAATCTTCCAAAATATGACTTCCTATTTTCTCAAACTCTGACATTATTCCAAATGGAACAAGTAAGATAAATATCCAAACAAATATGTAATTCATTGTTGCATATTGCCTTGGGTATGGAAAGTTTTTAATTCGTTCGCTTTTCCCTTGCAGTGTATAAAACTCTTTTACCATATTAACCAATTCCATATGCCTAAAATCCTCTATCAAGCCCTTTTCTTTTAATTCTCTCAAACGTTTAGACTGGATCCCCAACAACTGAGAAGCTTGATTTCCTTTAGCAAATACCTCATTATATTCTTTCTCAGAAATATATGGCTTAATAATATCGTCTATTGGATACGTATCTTCACATACCACAAACTGACTCTCTCTAAACTTCCTGTTAGCCCTATCCTCTTTCAAGTGCATTTCCCAAGGCTTATCTTTACGTAATTGATATCGTAAAGCTGTCAACCAAGCTATGTGCCTATATACCAACTCTCGCTTAATACTATATAAATCGTCATTACTCAACTCAGCTTTTGCATGCTCATTTGTAATAAAATCTTTCAGCATGATAGTCCAAGTACGAGAAGCGTTTACAATACCTCCCCATATTTTTCTAGCTTCCCATAATCTGTCATAAGATGCGTTATTTTTAAAACCAATAACAAAAGCTGTAGCTGTACCCAGGACACCTAACGGTAACCACGGCACATGTAACCACTTCCATCCTACTACATCAAATAAAAAAACTGGGATTAATGACAAAAAAAAGAATAATAATAAATCCCTCATTGTCCATTTTAAAATCCCTTTGATTGGAAAAATTCTCTTTGTATACATATATAATTTTATACTTTCGAATTTATAAAAAAAAATTGAAGTTTCAAATTACCGGTCAACAAAAGAGATAGTTAACAATAATATCTATCACTATTAATTAAAAGCTTTTTGTTCAGTTATTAAATCGGTTAAAATACGTACTTTTGCATCTTTAAATAACACATCAAAAACGTTAATAGATGATTCATTTCTTTGGAAACACAAACAGCACAGTATTCGCTGTACAAACAACAAAAGAACTTTCTAGCGAAGCAATTGAAAAATTGACTTGGTTATTTGGTAATCAACCTAAAATAAACGCAGCATCAATAGATGCTTTTTTTATTGGACCTAGAGCTGCAATGATTTCTCCATGGAGTACCAATGCAGTTGAGATTACACAAAACATGACTATTGAAGGAATCATCCGTATTGAAGAGTACAAAAGTACTACAGAAAACAATACCGATTTTGATCCAATGTTGTCTCAGAAATTTTCTGAATTAAATCAAGATATTTTTGTTGTAGACACAAAACCAGAAGCGGTTTTAGATATTGAAGATATTGCTGCTTATAACAAACAGGAAGGTTTAGCGTTAAGTGATGAAGAGGTTGAATACCTAGAAGGAATGGCTACTAAAATTGGTAGAAAATTAACCGATTCAGAAGTGTTCGGATTCTCTCAAGTAAATTCTGAACACTGTAGACATAAAATTTTCAATGGTACTTTTATCATTGACGGAGAAGAAATGCCTTCTTCATTATTCAAATTAATTAAGAAAACTTCGGCTGAAACTCCAAAAGGAATTGTTTCAGCTTATAAAGATAATGTTGCATTTATTGAAGGACCAACGGTAACTCAGTTTGCACCTAAATCTGCTGATAAACCAGATTTCTATCAAGAAACTGAATTCAACTCAGTAATTTCATTAAAAGCAGAAACACATAACTTCCCTACTACTGTAGAGCCATTTAATGGTGCTGCAACAGGAGCTGGAGGAGAAATTAGAGATAGACTTGCTGGTGGTAAAGGTTCTTTACCTTTAGCAGGAACAGCGGTTTACATGACTTCTTATTCTCGTTTAGAAGAAAACAGACCTTGGGAACAAGGAATGGATGAGCGTAAATGGTTGTACCAAACTCCAATGGATATTTTAATAAAAGCATCTAACGGAGCGTCTGATTTTGGAAACAAATTCGGTCAACCATTAATTACTGGTTCTGTTTTGACGTTTGAACATGATGAAGATGCCAGAAAACTTGGTTTCGATAAAGTAATCATGCAAGCTGGTGGTATTGGATATGGAAAAGCAGAACAAGCTTTAAAAGATACTCCTGAGGAAGGAGATAAAATAGTAATATTAGGTGGTGAAAACTACCGTATTGGTATGGGTGGTGCAGCAGTATCATCTGCCGATACTGGAGGAAACACTGCGGGTATTGAATTAAACGCTATTCAACGTTCTAACCCAGAAATGCAAAAACGTGCTGCCAATGCTGTAAGAGGTATGGTAGAAAGCGATATCAACCCTATAGTTTCCATTCATGATCATGGAGCTGGTGGGCACTTAAATTGTTTATCGGAATTAGTAGAAGATACAGGAGGGAAAATCGACTTGGATAAATTACCAGTTGGAGATCCTACTTTATCTGCTAAAGAGATTATCGGAAACGAATCCCAAGAACGTATGGGGTTAGTAATTGGTAAAAAAGATGTAGATACTTTACAACGTATTGCCGATCGTGAACGTTCTCCTATGTACGAAGTAGGTGATGTTACCAATGACGATCGTTTTACATTTGAATCTAAAACTACTGGTGAAAAACCAATGGATTTAGAATTATCTGATATGTTTGGAAGTTCTCCAAAAACAATCATGAATGATAAAACTATTGTTCGTAATTACGATGAAATTACTTATGATGTTAAAAATATTGACAACTACTTAAATCAAGTATTACAGTTAGAAGCTGTTGCTTGTAAAGATTGGTTGACAAACAAAGTTGATAGATGTGTTGGTGGAAAAGTAGCAAAACAACAATGTGTTGGTCCGTTACAATTACCACTAAACAATGTTGGTGTAATGGCCTTAGATTATAAATCTACTGAAGGTGTTGCGACTTCTATAGGACACGCTCCTATTAGCGCATTGATTGACCCTGTTGCAGGAAGTAGAAACGCTATTGCAGAGTCCTTATCAAATATTATTTGGGCACCATTAAAAGATGGATTGTCTTCAGTATCACTTTCAGCAAACTGGATGTGGCCTTGTAAAAATGAAGGAGAAGATGCTCGCTTATACAGTGCTGTAAAAGGAATTTCAGATTTTGCTATCGAATTAGGAATCAACGTGCCTACAGGTAAAGATTCTTTATCAATGAAACAAAAGTACCCAAATGAAGAAGTAATTTCTCCAGGTACTGTTGTTATTTCTGCAGGAGCTAATTGTAATGACATTAATAAAATAGTAGAGCCTGTTTTTAAAAATGGAAAAGGAAAAGTATACTACATCAACTTATCACAAGATAATTTTAAATTAGGAGGTTCTTCTTTCGCTCAAGTGGTGAATAAAATAGGAACTGAAACTTCTACTATAAAAGATGCTGCTAAATTTAAATCAGCATTTAATACAATTCAGTCATTAATTAAAGATGATAAAATTATTGCTGGGCACGATGTTGCTTCTGGTGGTTTAATTACGACCTTGTTAGAATTGTGTTTTGCTGATAATAATATTGGAGCGAATCTTGACCTAACTAAATTAGGAGAAGCAGATTCTATTAAAGTATTATTCTCAGAAAATAACGGAATCGTTTTACAAGCAGCTGATGATAGTATAGAGAAAATATTAACGGAAAACAATGTTGAATTCTTTAACATTGGTGAAGTGACTGCTTCTAATGAAGTAAATATCATTAACAGTTCAGATGCTTTCAACTTTAATGTATCAGAATTAAGAGATACTTGGTTTAAAACCTCAGCTTTATTAGATGCTAAACAATGTGCAAATAATAAAGGAGAAGAGCGTTTTATCAACTATAAATACCAAGCTTTAGATTACACCTTCCCTACTCACTTTACAGGTAGCATCGCAGATGCAGTTGGTAAAACAAACGGAGAGAGACCTAAAGCGGCTATTATCCGCGAAAAAGGATCAAACTCTGAGCGTGAAATGGCTAACGCTATGTACTTAGCTGGTTTTGATGTAAAAGATGTTCATATGACTGATTTAATATCGGGTCGTGAAACTTTAGAAGACATTCAGTTTATAGGTGCTGTTGGAGGATTCTCTAACTCAGATGTTTTAGGATCAGCGAAAGGTTGGGCTGGAGCATTTAAATACAACGAAAAAGCTAATACTGCTTTAAAGAATTTCTTTAAAAGAGAAGATACACTATCAGTAGGTATTTGTAATGGAGCACAATTATGGATGGAATTAGACTTAATAAATCCAGACCATAAAGTACATGGGAAATTAGTTCATAACGATTCTCAAAAACATGAGAGTAACTTTACATCGGTAACGATACAAGAGAACAATTCTGTAATGCTAAACACATTAGCAGGAACTAAATTAGGAGTTTGGATTTCTCATGGAGAAGGAAAGTTTAACTTACCAGAAGATGAAAGCAAGTATGAAATTACTGCCAAATACGGTTATGAAGGATATCCTGCAAACCCAAATGGTTCTGATTACAACGTAGCTATGATGAGTTCTAAAGACGGACGTCATTTAGTAACTATGCCACATATTGAACGTTCTATTTTCCAATGGAACTGGGCAAACTATGTTGATGGTAGACAAGATGAAGTTTCTCCATGGTTAGAAGCTTTTGTAAATGCTAGAAAATGGTTAGAAAAGAATTAATTCTTATTATATAAATATAAAAAACAGCTTTTGAGAGATTCAAAAGCTGTTTTTGTGTTTATACTAGTTTCTAATACTTAGAAGTCTATTTTAAAAACGGTATGTGAGTTATAAAACCCAGCTCTTTCAATTGCTTTTTGTGATGCTACATTATCAACAGTTGTTGAACAAATAGGTTTTCTTTTCTTCTCTAAAGCAATGTTTATTAACTCAGACAACAACTTAGTTCCTAATCCCTTTTTACGCCAGGTCTTCTTAACAACCATACCTACGTCTGCATATTTTGACTGACTATCACTTAACCTACATTCTCCGGTTGCCATAATTTCATTCCCCTCTTCTACTACATATATTTCTCCTCGTTCAATCAAGTTATCTGTGTACCCAAATGAATCATCAAAACCGATTTCTTCTTTAAAAAAAGCTCTAATTCTATTACCGTCATAAGTAGTTGCCTTATTCAAATTCAATATATCTGTACTCACTCTCTTCTCTTGTTCTGAAGAAAAAGTATAATTAATCGTATTAGCTTCTGTAGATTTTGCAAATAGCAAACAAGTGTTAAATAAAGTCGGGGCTATAGAACTCAAATGAGCTGAAACAATCATGTTGGTATTTATCAATTCAGCAACTATGATTTTCATTAAATAAAGATGAGAATCTATTAAGAATAATTGATTCAAACTTTTATCCTGATCTATACAGCAATAGCCAACTTGCTTACCTTCATTTTTAATAAGATAACTAGTAGCATGAGCTATATATAAAACTTCCCACATTCCATCCAAAGGAGCTGTGAAACCAGCATATAATTGTTTCCTATAATTTATAATCTCTTCTGTAATCTCTGATTTATTGAAATTGATTTTACTTTCCATATTTTTCAATTAAATGATTTTCTAATTTGTCTAACGGATAATTCTCAAATACCGCTAAATAATCTAATGCTATCCCGTCAATCTCAGCAATAAACACATAGCTAAGTAATTCGTGATTTTCACTATCGATAGCTTTAAAATTTTCTTTTACTGATGCTAATAAATGAGTCGCTCTTTCTTGAATTAAATCTTTTAAAATGTTTTTAGTACTCGGTTGAATCATGATGTTTAAATTCAACTGAAAAAACAACTTATCGGTTTTTAATTGGTTGAAAAGTTGTTTAATTAAATTCACAACTTGCTCCTTCGGATTAGCGTTAACTTCTGAAGTTTCACTCATTTCAATCATTCTTTTTGTAGTATCAGCAAAAATAGCTCGTAACAATGCTTTTTTTGAACTGAAATGATGATACACCAATCCTTTAGAAACCTCAGCTTCCACGCATATTTTAGCCATTGATGTATTCTCAAACCCGAATTCTGAAAAAAGATGCGTAGCAACTCGCATCACTTCCTTTCTTTTATTACTCATATAAACACCTTAAAAACAAACCGACCAATTGGTTTGTTTTGCAAATATATACTAAATAACCAATTAAAAAAGTATTTTTGTGAAACCAACATCCACATCATTACATCAAATGACAAAATTTAAATCCATTAGCAATAACGATTTTCAACAAGTATACCAATTGGCTTCAGAAATCTGGAATGACAATTACAAAGGTATTATAAGTCAAGAACAGATAGATTACATGCTCAATATGATGTATAACTCCGAGCGTTTGCAACAAGATCTAGATGATAATTATCAATGGGAGTTCATCTACAATAATGATAGTCTTATTGGTTATTTAGCTTACGTTATAATAGATGACCGAGTGTTTTTAAGTAAAATATACTTAAAAACTTCTGCTCAAGGTTTGGGTTTAGGAAAATTAGCACTTAATCAGGTGAAGAAATTCGCCAAAAACAACAATTGTAGTGCTGTTTATTTAACCGTAAACAAAGGGAATGAAAAAGGAGTCAGAGCCTACAAAAAATTTGGGTTTACAATAATAGCTGAAGAAATTACTGATATAGGAGATGGCTATGTTATGGATGATTATGTATTTGAGTATTCTTTTTAATAGTATATTCAATCGTGTCTGTGTTCATCGCTATTAAAGAGTCTATTTACTAAGCCTTTAGATACCAACTAAAAATTAAAATTTCCTTTTTAATAATTTTACTTGATAAATCTTCCCAAATTTTATAATTTGCAGAGTACTCATAAAATCAAAAACTTATATGACCAATATTACCAGATTATTTGATTTCCCCTATTATCAACTTGAAAAATTTAACCTTGATGAAGCTTTAGTAACTAAGTATAATGGTAAATGGATAGCTACTTCTACGAAAGAGTATATCAACAAAGCCAACGCAATTAGTAGAGGATTGATAAATTTAGGAGTACAACCAAATGATAAGGTTGCTATTATTTCTATGACCAATAGAACGGAATGGAATATTTGTGATATTGGAATTTTACAAACAGGGGCTCAGGATGTACCTATCTACCCTACCATTACCCAAGAAGATTATGAATATGTTTTAAATCATAGTGAAGCAAAATATTGCTTTGTTTCTTGTCAAGAAGTCTTAAATAAAATAAACGCAATAAAGCATAATGTTCCTTCTCTTAAAGGAATTTATTCTTTTGACACTTTAGAAGGTTACCCTAATTGGACTGAAGTTTTAGAATTAGGAAAAGATGAAAGCATTCAAAATGAAGTAGAACAACGCAAAGCTGCAGTAAAAGAGGATGACTTAGCTACCCTAATTTATACTTCTGGTACTACTGGAAGGCCAAAGGGAGTTATGCTTACTCATAAAAACATTGTAAGCAACGCACTAAATAGTGCTGCCAGATTACCTATTGATTTGGGCAGATCAAAATCACTAAGTTTCTTACCTGTATGTCATATTTATGAGCGCATGCTATTATACATGTACCAATATTGCGGGACAACTATCTATTTTGCAGAATCATTAGAAACAATTAGCGATAACCTCAAAGAAGTTAGTCCTGATGTAATGAGTGCAGTACCTAGATTACTTGAAAAAGTATATGATAAAATTTATGCAAAAGGAGCAGATCTTACAGGTATTAAAAAGAAATTATTTTTTTGGGCTGTAGATTTAGGATTACAATACGAGCCATATGGACAAAATGGAGCTTGGTATGAATTCAAATTAAAAATTGCCAGAAAACTAATTTTCAGTAAATGGCAAGAAGCCTTAGGAGGTAACTTAAAAGCGATTGCTTCAGGAAGTGCTGCCTTACAATCAAGACTTGCAAGAGTATATAACGCAGCCGGAATCCCTGTAATGGAAGGATATGGCTTAACAGAAACTTCACCTGTTGTGGCTGTTAATGATATGCGTAAAAATGGATTTAGAATTGGTACTGTTGGTAAATTATTAGCAGACACCGAAGTAAAAATAGCTACTGATGGAGAAATCTTAGTCAAAGGTCCTCAAGTAATGTTGGGGTACTATAAAGACGATGAAAAAACTGCTGAAGTTCTTAAAAATGGATTTTTCCATACTGGTGATATCGGAGAAATTGACAGTGATGGATTCTTAAAAATTACTGACCGTAAAAAAGAAATGTTTAAAACTTCAGGTGGTAAATATGTGGCTCCTCAAGTATTAGAAAATCAATTTAAGCAATCTCGTTTTATAGAACAAATAATGGTTATTGGTGATGGCGAGAAAATGCCTGCCGCATTTATTCAACCTAACTTTGAATTTATTGAAGAATGGGCAAAACTGCACAATGTAAATCTTGGGGATTCAAAAGAGGAAATTATTAGAAACCAGCAATTAATTGAACGTATTCAAAAAGAAGTTTCAGAACACAACACAAAGTTTGGTAAATGGGAACAAGTAAAACGTTTTGAATTGACTCCTGATGTTTGGAGTATCGAGGAAGGGCACCTTACCCCTACTATGAAAATGAAACGAAAAATTATCAAAGAAAAATACATGACTTTATACAATAAAATTTACGAGAAGAATTAAGCTGATTGTAATTTTCTTAAATGTGTTAAATAAAAAAACTCCTAAATCAGGAGTTTTTTTATTTAACACATAATTATTATGCGTGCATAATATATTTTATTATATTTGGTAAAATAATTATACCCCTAATATACAAATAAATGACAGAAAAAACTATAGATCATGTTTTAAGAGCAACATGGCAGGCAGTTTCTAAACTATATAATGAGGAGGCCGGAAAGTACGGTGCTACAATGGCAATAGCTTTTACACTATTGAACATTGATAGAGAAGGAACAGCTTCTACTGCGTTAGGACCAAAAATGGGTATGGAGGCTACCAGTCTTTCACGTACCTTAAAAAACATGGAAGAAAAAGGTTTGATCACTCGGAAAAGAAACCCAAAAGACGGAAGGAGCGTATTGATATTTATAACAAAACTTGGTAAAGAAATGAGGGATATTTCAAGAGAGAAAGTCATTACTTTTAATACTGAGATATACAATACTTTAGGTCCTGAAAAAATTGCTCATTTTCATGAAGTATCAGAAACTATTGTAGACTTAATACAACAACGAAAAATATTTAATAAAAAATAAAGGAAATAAAATGCAAAGACTCATAAAAAAAGTTGCAGTAATTGGATCAGGAATAATGGGAAGTGGTATTGCTTGTCATTTTGCCAATATTGGTGTTGAAGTTTTATTACTTGACATTGTCCCAAGAGAACTTACTGATAAAGAAAAGGCCCAAGGGTTAACTTTAGAAAATAAAGCGGTACGTAACAGATTAGTGAACGATTCTTTAAAAGCTGCTTTAAAGTCTAAGCCCTCTCCTATTTATCATCAAAAATTCGCTAGTAGAATTACTACTGGTAATATTGAAGATGATATTGCTCAAATAGCAAATGCAGATTGGATTATTGAAGTTGTTGTTGAGCGTTTGGATATTAAGAAAATGGTTTTCGAGAATATAGAAAAATATAGAAAACCTGGTACCTTAATTACATCAAACACTTCAGGTATTCCTATTAAATTTATGAGTGAAGAAAGAAGTGACGATTTCCAAAAGCATTTCTGCGGAACACACTTCTTTAACCCTGCTAGATATTTAAAATTATTCGAAATAATTCCTGGACCTAAAACATCAAATGAAGTTTTAGATTTCTTAAATAGTTATGGAGAAAAATTCTTAGGAAAAACTTCGGTAGTTGCTAAAGATACTCCGGCGTTTATTGGTAACAGAGTTGGTATTTTCAGTATTATGAGTTTATTCCATATGGTAAAAGATATGAATTTAACTATTGAAGAAGTTGATAAGTTAAGTGGCCCAGTGATTGGTCGTCCTAAATCAGCAACCTTCAGAACTGTTGATGTGGTTGGATTAGATACTTTAGTACATGTTGCTAATGGTATTTATGAAAACTGTACTGATGACGAAAGTCATGAATTATTTAAACTACCATCCTTCATTGATACAATGATGGAGAATAAATGGTTTGGGAGTAAAACTAAACAAGGTTTTTATAAAAAAACTGTTGATGCTAATGGCAAAAAAGAAATTCTATCGTTAGACTTAAACACTTTAGAATACAGAGCTAAGAAAAGTGCAAAATTCGCAACGTTAGAGATGACTAAAACCATCGACAATGTAATTGATCGTTTTAAAGTTTTAGTAGCAGGAAAAGATAAAGCAGGTGAGTTTTACAGAAAAAGTTTCGCTGCATTATTTACTTATGTCTCTAATCGTATTCCAGAAATTTCAGATGATGTCTATAAAATAGACGATGCCATGAAAGCTGGTTTCGGATGGGAACACGGTCCTTACCAAATTTGGGATGCTATTGGAGTAGAAAAAGGAATTGAAATAATGAAGGCGCAAGGGTTTGAACCTGCTGCTTGGGTTAATGAAATGTTAGCATCAGGTAATAAAAGCTTTTACTCTGTGAAAAATGGAGCAACTTATTTTTACAATATCCCTTCTAAAACTCAAGAGAAAATTCCTGGACAAGATGCTTTTATCATATTAGATAACATCCGTAAAACTTCAGAAGTATTTAAAAACTCTGGAGTAGTTATTGAAGATATTGGTGATGGAATTTTAAATGTAGAGTTTCAATCTAAAATGAATTCTATTGGTGGTGACGTATTAGCTGGCATCAATAAAGCAATTGATTTAGCAGAACAAAATTACCAAGGTTTGGTTATAGGTAACCAAGGCCCTAATTTTTCTGTAGGTGCTAATATCGGAATGATTTTTATGTTGGCTGTAGAGCAGGAATATGATGAAATGAATATGGCTATTAAGTATTTCCAAGACACCACTATGCGTTTACGTTATTCTGGTATTCCTACAGTTGTTGCTCCTCACGGAATGACCTTAGGTGGTGGATGTGAATTAGCATTACATGCTGATAAAGTTGTGGCTGCAGCAGAATCTTACATGGGGTTAGTAGAATTTGGTGTAGGTGTTATCCCTGGTGGAGGTGGTTCAAAAGAGATGGCTTTAAGAGCTTCAGATCTTTTCAAAAAAGGCGATGTAGAGTTGAATGTATTACAAGAACATTTCTTAACTATTGGTATGGCTAAAGTAGCAACCTCAGCCTATGAAGCGTATGACTTAGGATTATTACAACAAGGAAAAGATGTGGTGGTAGTTAATAAAGACAGACAAATAGCTACTGCGAAAGCACATGCAGTATTAATGGCAGAATCAGGATATACACAACCTGTAAAGCGTAAAGATGTAAAAGTATTAGGTAAGCAAGCTTTAGCAATGTTTTTAGTAGGTACTGATTCTATGGAAGCAAGTAAGTACATCTCTGAACACGATAAAAAAATAGCAAATAAATTGGCTTATGTAATGGCTGGTGGTGATTTATCTGAACCAACTTACGTCTCTGAACAATATCTTTTAGACTTAGAAAGAGAAGCATTTATGTCATTAACTACGGAAAGAAAAACCTTAGAAAGACTAGAACAAATGTTAAAAAAAGGAAGACCATTACGTAACTAGAATAAAGGCTTAAGAATTTTCTTTTCTCTATTCTCTAAAAAAAACAAAAAATGAAAACAGCATATATAGTAAAAGCATACAGAACAGCAGTAGGTAAAGCACCTAAAGGAGTGTTCAGATTTAAAAGAACTGATGAATTGGCTGCTGAGACCATCCAATACATGATGAATGAATTGCCAAACCTTGACAAAAAACGTATTGATGATGTCATGGTAGGTAATGCAATGCCAGAAGGATCACAAGGGTTAAATATGGCTCGCTTAATTTCTTTAATGGGATTAGAAATCGTTGATGTACCCGGAGTAACTGTAAACCGATTTTGCTCTTCAGGAGTAGAAACTATTGGTATGGCAACGGCTAAAATTCAAGCAGGAATGGCCGAATGTATTATTGCCGGAGGTGCTGAAAGCATGAGTTCAGTTCCTATGACAGGGTTTAAACCTGAATTAAACTATGATACCATTAATGCAGGTCATGAGGATTATTATTGGGGAATGGGAAATACTGCAGAAGCAGTTGCCAATCAATTCAATGTATCTCGTGAAGACCAAGATGAGTTTGCTTTCAACTCACACATGAAAGCCTTAAAAGCACAATCTGAAAACCGTTTTCAAGATCAAATTGTTCCAATTACTGTTGATCAAGTGTATGTAGATGAAAATGGGAAAAAAGCAACTAAAAGCTATACCGTTACAAAGGATGAAGGACCTCGTAAAGGATCAACTGTAGCTGCATTAAACAAATTACGTCCAGTGTTTGCTGCTAACGGAAGCGTTACTGCAGGAAACTCATCACAAATGAGTGATGGAGCTGCGTTCGTTTTAGTCATGAGTGAAGACATGGTAAAAGAATTAAATCTTGAACCAATTGCAAGAATGGTAAATTATGCCGCTGCAGGAGTTGAACCTCGTATTATGGGTATCGGACCAGTAGCCGCAATCCCTAAAGTATTAAAACAAGCAGGGTTAAAACAAGACGATATTTCATTGATAGAATTAAATGAAGCATTTGCTTCACAATCATTAGCGGTAATGAGAGAATTGAATCTAAACCAAGACATCGTAAATGTAAATGGAGGGGCAATTGCACTAGGACACCCATTAGGATGTACCGGGGCAAAACTATCAGTACAATTATTTGATGAAATGAGAAAACAAAATATGCAAGGACAATACGGTATGGTAACTATGTGTGTAGGAACAGGACAAGGAGCTGCCGGAGTATTTGAATTCTTAAAATAATAAAACCCGACCAAAAAAACAAAAAAATGGAAACACAAACCGAAACACAACAAATGAAAGCACAAAAAGACATATTAAGAGGTGGGCAATTTTTAGTTAAAGAAACGAGTTGCGATGATATTTTTACTCCAGAAGATTTTACTGAGGAGCAAAAAATGATGAAGGAAGCTGTGATGGAGTTTAATGATCGTGAGATTATCCCTCATAGAGATCGTTTTGAAAAGAAAGATTATGCATTAACGGAAGAAGTAATGCGTAAAGCTGGTGAGCTCGGTTTTTTAGGTGTTTCTGTTCCTGAAGCTTTTGGAGGTTTAGGTATGGGGTTTGTTTCTACTATGTTAACTTGTGATTATATTTCTAGTGGAACTGGTTCTTTTAGTACTGCTTTTGGGGCTCATACAGGTATTGGCACTATGCCAATTACACTGTACGGTACTGAAGCACAAAAACTAAAATATGTCCCAAAATTAGCCTCAGGTGAATGGTTTGGTTCATACTGCTTAACAGAACCTGGTGCAGGATCTGATGCAAACTCAGGAAAAACTACTGCTACGTTATCTGAAGATGGAAAAAGTTATAAGATCAACGGACAAAAAATGTGGATTTCTAACGCAGGTTTTTGTAACGTAATGATTGTTTTCGCTCGTATTGAAAATGATAAAAACATTACTGGTTTTATTGTCGAATATGACAAAGCTAACCCTAATGGAATTACTATGGGTGAAGAAGAGCACAAGCTAGGAATTAGAGCTTCTTCTACTCGTCAAGTATTTTTTAGTGACACGGTTGTTCCTACTGAAAATATGTTATCTGAAAGAGGAAATGGATTTAAAATTGCTATGAATGCGTTAAATGTTGGACGTATTAAATTAGCAGCGGCTTGTTTAGATTCTCAACGTAGAATTACTACTGGTGCTATTAACTATGCTAACGAGCGTAAGCAATTTAAAACACCTATTGCTGAATTTGGAGCTATCAAGTCTAAATTAGCAGAAATGACTACCAATGCTTATGTTGGTGAGTCTGCATCATATAGAGCTGCTAAAAATATTGAAGATCGAATTGCCATTCGTGAAGCAGAAGGAAACTCACACCAAGACGCAGAACTAAAAGGGGTAGAAGAGTATGCTATTGAATGTTCTATTCTAAAAGTTGCCGTTTCTGAAGATGTACAAAGTTGTGCTGATGAAGGAATTCAAATATTTGGTGGTATGGGATTCTCTGAAGAAACTCCTATGGAGGCAGCTTGGAGAGATGCTCGTATTGCACGTATTTACGAAGGAACTAACGAAATTAACAGAATGCTTTCTGTGGGTATGTTAGTCAAAAAAGCTATGAAAGGTCATGTGGACTTATTAACACCTGCAATGGCAGTTGCAGATGAGTTAACAGGAATCCCTTCTTTTGACACACCTGATTACTCAGCATTATTTGCTGAAGAAAAAGAAATTCTTGCTAAATTGAAAAAAGTATTCCTAATGGTTGCTGGTGCTGCTATTCAAAAATATGGTCCAGATTTAGAAAAACACCAACAGTTATTAAACGCAGCTTCTAATATTTTAATAGAAGTGTACATGGCAGAATCTGCTTTATTAAGAACTGAGAAGAATGCTAAAAGAGATGGTCAAGATTCTCAAAGCATACAAATTGCAATGACGCAATTGTATTTATACAATGCGGTAGATATCATTACCAAAAATGCTAAAGAAGGTATTGTTTCTTTTGCTGAAGGTGATGAACAACGTATGATGTTAATGGGGCTTAAACGTTTCACTAAATATGCAAATCAACCTAACGTAATTGCTTTAAGAAATATGATTGCTGATAAAGTTTCTGCAGAAAACAGATACTGTTTTTAAGCAATAGTTTATTTATATGTAAAGGCTACTAGAAATTAATTTCTAGTAGCCTTTTTTTTTGAAAAAAAAATCAATTCTTATTCTTATCTTTATAACTAAGCAGTTATGCTAAATAAATTTTGTTTGACACAAAAATAGGAAGACTTATGGTAGAACAAAAAAACATCTTAAGAGGAGGACACTTTATTATAAAAGAAACAAATTTCGAAGACATCTTTACTCCAGAAGATTTTTCTGAGGAACAACTAATGATGCGTGATTCCGTTCTAGAGTTTGCTGAAAAAGAATTATGGCCTAACAAAGCACGTTTTGAAACAAAAGATTATGCTTTTACAGTAGAATGTATGCACAAAGCTGCAGCACTTGGCTTACATGGTATTTCTGTTCCAGAAGCCTATGGTGGTTTAGGTATGGGCTTTATCGCTACCATATTAGTATGTGATTATATTTCCGGTACTAGTGGTTCTTTTAGTTCAGCTTTTGGTGCTCATACCGGTATCGGTACAACACCTATTACACTATATGGTACTGAAGCACAAAAACTAAAATATGTACCAAAATTAGCCTCTGGTGAATGGTTTGGGTCCTATTGTTTAACTGAACCTGGAGCAGGATCCGATGCAAACTCTGGAAAAACAAAAGCTGTTTTATCAGACGATGGAGAACACTACCTCATTTCTGGACAGAAAATGTGGATTACCAATGCTGGTTTCTGTAGCTTAATGATCGTATTTGCACGAATTGAGGATGATAAAAACATAACAGGATTTATTGTAGAGCATGATAAGGAAAACCCTAATGGTATTACTTTAGGAGAGGAAGAGCATAAATTAGGAATTCACTCTTCTTCTACCCGTCAAGTATTCTTTAGCGAAACTAAAGTTCCTGTAGAAAATATGTTAGCAAAGCGAGGTGAAGGTTTTAAAATTGCCATGAATGCTTTAAATATTGGTCGTATTAAATTAGCCGCTGCCTGCCTAGATGCACAACGAAGAATAACAACAGAATCTATAAAATACGCTAATGAACGTATTCAATTTAAAACACCTATAGCTAATTTTGGAGCCATAAAATATAAAATAGCCGAAATGGCAACAGCAACCTATGTAGATGAATCTGCTACCTATAGAGCTGGGAAAAATATTGAAGACCGAATTGCTATGCGTGAAGCAGCAGGAAATACACATCAAGAAGCAGAACTTAAAGGTGTAGAGGAATACGCCATTGAGTGTTCTATTTTAAAAGTCAGAGCTTCTGAAGATCTCCAAAACTGTAGCGATGAAGGAATACAAATTTTTGGAGGTATGGGTTTCTCTTCTGATGCTCCAATGGAGTCTGCATGGAGAGATGCTCGTATTACGCGAATTTATGAAGGTACTAATGAAATTAACAGAATGTTAGCTGTTGGTATGTTGGTAAAAAAAGCCATGAAAGGTCATATTAATTTATTAGGCCCGGCAATGGCAGTTATTGAAGAATTAAAAGGTATTCCTAGTTTTGAAACACCTAATTTTTCAGCCATACTTTCTGAAGAAAAAGCAATGATTGCTAAATTAAAAAAAGTATTTCTAATGGTTTCCGGAGGTGCTATTCAAAAATTCGGGGCAAATTTAGAACAACACCAACAGTTGTTATTAGCGGCATCAGATATTTTGATTGAAATTTATATGGCTGAAAGCGCTATTTTAAGAACAGAAAAAAATGCAAACCGTTTTGGTGAAGATGCACAAGAAATTCAAATAGCTATGGCACAATTAAATCTGTACAGAGCTGTAGATAAAATTATTTCTAAAGCCAAAGAGGGAATTGTTTCTTTTGCTGCAGGTGATGAACAACGAATGCTATTAATGGGGCTTAAGCGCTTTACAAAATACACCAACCAACCCAATGTTATCGCATTAAGAATTAAAATTGCTTATACATTAACTACAGAGAACAAATATTGTTTTTAAATGTTATAAAACAAACATTAAAAGCTATCTAATCAAATAGATGGCTTTTTTTCATTAACTTTATATATACCCCTAATTGAAGTTACCTCCCAAAAGTTTTTTTAATCATTTAGAATCATAAAAAAACGATGTTGTTTAACCTATTTGTATACCTACTATTTTGTTATCTGTGCCAAATTTTCTATGCACTTACTTCTTCTACAAAAAATAGCTCCTTGCTTACTATTTGGGCAGTCAATCATACAAACCTTACTTTTAATGTTCCATTAATACATTTCATACACAAGCAACAAAATAGGTTGATCAATAAAAATGACACCAAACTCCCGCTTCATTCATATATAACTCATAAAGTATCGTAATCATGGGGGAAGCTATTAAAATACTCATAGTTGAAGAAGATATGGTTATTGGCGCAAACATTTCCCTACAACTAACTAAGCTAGGTTACGAAACAAGTGGTATTGTACCTGGAGGAGAAGAAGCTTTACTACACATTAAACAAAATCAACCTGATATTATTTTGATGGACATACAGTTAAAAGGAACCCTTGATGGTATCGAAACTGCCAAAGAAATGCAAAAAGAATTCAACATACCCATCATATACTTAACTACCAATACAAATGATGTACATATTAATAAAGCCAAGGCTACAAATCCAGTAACATTTATTACCAAACCTTTTAAAAAAAAAGATTTAAAACATGCAATAGAACTAGCCTCTACAAAAATTAAAACTAATGGCACGGCTATAGCCACATCTACAGACATTGAGTCTACCCTCGTACTTAATGACAGAATATTTGTTAGAAATCATGAACGAATGATCAAAATTTTCATCAAAGACATATTGTATATTATTGCCGAAAGGAATTATACACGCATTTTTTCAAAAGATAAAGAACATTTATTAGTAATGACATTGAAGGATTTAGATAAAAAGCTTCCTATTGAACATTTTTTAAGAATACACAGATCCTATATCATAAACCTCTCTCAAGTAGATGAAGTAGCCGGAACACATGTTGTTATTGCAAACAAAGCAATTCCCTTAAGTAAATCTTTAAGAGGTAATTTATTGAATAGGTTACAAACAATATAAATGCTTTATTATTGGCTACATATTATCTTTATTTTTATTACCTCAAAATTATTTCCAAAAAAAATCCCCTTAGACACAACTTTCACAAGAAAAAGAACCGTTAATCTTTTTGATTGTGAAGGGTTCAAATATATGTCTAATATAGATACATATCTTACATGGATTTTATTAGATTAGAACTTACTTTCAAATCTCATTTGTTTGATAATACCCTAAAAAAAGGGATAACCCCAATATTGGGTTCGCAAAAAATAATTTATAAAAAACCATTAAAACTATGGGATACTTTTACAATTACTTTAAAAAATGAAGGTTGGGACGATAAATGGGTATACCATAGTCATGTATTTAAAAAAGAGGATCATATATATGCTATAGGATATACCAAAGTAGCTTTTTGGAAAAATAACGAAATAAAAAAATTAAGAGCCATTATATCAGGTTGTGGGATAAAAACTCCACCAAAAATTCCAAGTGAAGCAATTAAAAACATTTTCAATAATGATTATAAACTGCTAAAATCAACCCACTTATACTAATTTATATTTTTCAAATCAAACAACCCTAAATAAATCCATAATGACTTGTATATTAACATTTTAATTATTACCTTTATCTTATTAAGATGGGATAGTTGATTTTATCAAAAGTATTTTTTTTGATAAAAGTAGTTAGAAGAATAAATGTTATCCCATGAACTTCGTGACTAATTAAAAAGGCTTTTGAGCTAATTGAGGTATCATTTTATTAAATCATATTTCAAGAAAAGTTAATTAGTATACGAAAGTTAGAAAGCCGTATCAAGGTATATTCGTTGGTATGGCTTTTTTTGTTGGTTACTTTTCGCCTAAATAAACCCAATGCTCATTTTCGCGGTTAAACTTTGAGTTTTCATGAATTACTGCTTCCTCTCCATTCTCTTCGAAATAAGCATTAAACTCCACTGTCCCTTCTGTATCACTCACTCCTCCGTTGCTTGTATTTAAAACTTCTAGCCGTAACCATCTTACTGATTTAGTCCATTTTAATATTTCTTTCTTCTCTTTTACCGGACAGGTTGATGAATGATGACTTTTCATTAAATACTCAATATCACTCAACACATAAGCAGTATATCGAGATCGCATTAATTGTTCCGCAGTAGCAACCAACTCAATATTTTTATGTGCAATAACACAACAATCTTCATATAGGTTACCACTACCACAACTACATTCCTGCTTGTATAAATTACTTTTGGTAATCAATGTTTTTAAACGCTGTTTATTTAAAGCCTTTGCTTCTCTTATTTTATTCTTTTTTTGATTCAATAACTTCGTATGTTTCGCTTTGTTATTTCCGTTTTTAATTTTCCCTTGTTTTGACATAACGCAATGAATATTAGAAGTGATTTTTAATAATTAGCAAATTTAACATTTTTAAAAATAGCAGTCATTCCTATATGAATTAAAGTACCTTTGTGCCTATGGATAATATCATCAAAAATCAAAAGCAAATACTACAGAAACTGGGGATTGAAAAATTAAACCCAATGCAAGAGGAAGCAAAACTTGCCATCTCATCTTATGCTGATGTAGTAATACTTTCTCCTACTGGATCAGGAAAAACACTTTCTTTTTTGTTACCAATAATAAACGAATTAGATAGATCTTCTGCTGAAGTACAAGTATTGATTATTACTCCTTCCAGAGAACTTGCAATACAAATAGAGCAAGTTACCAAGGAATTAGGTAGTGGCTATAAAGCTAATGTAGTTTATGGGGGAAGACCTTTTTCTAAAGATAAAATTGATTTAAAACACACACCTGCAATACTAATTGGAACTCCAGGTAGAATTGCTGATCATATTAGAAGAGGAACCTTTTCTGTAGGACACATAAAAACAATTGTGTTAGATGAGTTTGACAAATCATTAGAAATTGGTTTCGAATCTGAAATGAGGGAGATTATTGATGGTTTACCAAAAATTGAAAAACGGATATTAACATCCGCAACTCAAGAAGTTTCAATACCTAGATTTGTTGGATTAACCACCCCGCTTACCATAAACTATTTAGATGAAGGTGTAGCCAAGTTAGAAGTGCAAACTATTCTTTCTTCATCAAAAGACAAACTAGAAGGCTTAGTTACTTTATTGAACCATTTAGGAAACAAACCTGGTATCATTTTTTGTAATTACAAGGACACCATTCAACGTGTGAGTGACTTTTTAAATCATCATCAAATTGATCATGGGTGTTTTTATGGTGGTTTAGAACAGAAAGACCGTGAACGAGCCTTAATAAAATTTCGTAACGGAACCCATCAATTACTACTTGCTACTGATTTAGCGGCTAGAGGAATTGATGTTCCTGAAATTAAATTTATCATTCACTATCACCTACCTCTAAAAGCACAGGAATTTACGCATAGGAACGGTAGAACTGCTAGGATGAATAGCGAAGGTACAGCATATGTGTTACAATGGGAAAAAGAAGATGCTCCAGACTTTATTGAAGCTTTAAATACCGACAGCTATTTTGTAGATGAGCTAACACAATATAATCAACCGACTACTGATAAATGGGAAACACTATTTATTTCTGGAGGGCGAAAAGATAAAATTTCTAAAGGTGATATTGCTGGTTTATTTTGCAAACAAGGTAAACTGACCAGAGATGAATTAGGGATGATTGAAATTAAACCTGATTGTGCATTTGTTGCTGTAAAAGCATCTAAGACTAAGCAACTAATTAGTTTAATTGATAACAGTAGACTTAAAAAGAAAAAGGTGCGTATCTCTATTATTTAAATGATTAAAACTATATATGCTAACTATTTTATTAAAAAAAGAGATGAATTTATTGTTGAAGTAAAAATTAAAGGAAAAGATAATTAACTATAACACTTAACAAAAGCTCCGTAATTAAATTACGGAGCTTTTGTTGCTTTTAATACATATTAAATTTATTTAATACTTTTACAACTTTCTTATATCAAATTGTTTATTACAAATAAAATTCACATTTTTATAAAATGACGAAACAAGAGATAACTTACTTATTACAAAAAAATAAGAATAGTTTTATACAAGAGTTACACGAGAGTAAAGAACTTGTGGTTTTATTAACGATCTCTACTACAAGAAACCTTACCGATGAAGAGAAAGGAAAAGTTAAGGAACAATTGTTAGATATTTGTAAAAGCATCCCTGCTTTTACCGTTTTTATGCTTCCCGGTGGCGCTTTATTGCTACCCTTACTTATTAAAGCTATACCTAACTTATTACCAAGTGCTTTTAGAGAGTAGATATACTATATTAACAACCTAAGCACATACAACCAATTTATAAATAATATTATATTTTTATTCCAGACAACCTAACCTATATTTAGTTTAAAAATCAAACTTATAAGTTACCCCTCCTAATACTTGTAATTGTTGCACTGGATATGTCTGCCATTTTTCATAACCTTGACTAGCCACATTATTCGCCTTCAAAAACGCTGTAAACCGGTTGGTGATTTTGTATCCAACATGAGCATTTGCATCAAAATATCCTTTCAACGTAATTGTTGCTGGAGTTACCAAAGGAGTTGTTGCTTGTAATTTATCCATTCGTTCTCCTACATAAAATAAGTTCATACCTCCAAACCACTTATTAGAGAAGTTAAAATCACCAAATAATGTTGCTTTTAACTGGGGGACATTCCAAACGTATTCTTGCATATCAGCGCTAAAGCTAGCATATTCCCCGCTTATTCCTACTGAATAATTTTTAGATACTTGAGCTGTTAACTTCCCACTAATCTGTAATGTATTTACATCATCATATACGACTCCAAATGTATTTGCTTTTTTATAATTTTCTGTTTCTAAATCAACATCATTAACTGAGTTCATCACATACAATGCTTTGTTTTGCTCGTTTAAATACGCTCCTTTTACTTTATAGCTAACTTTACTTGATAACTTCCCTTTAAATCCTAAATAAACATCAAATTGATTGTGTGTAGGAGCTATAATTAAATCTGGAGAAAGGTATTTATTTTCTTGTACAAAATTCTCATAAGAATTTTGCTGTAAACCTCCTTCTACTCCACCAAAAGCAATTACTACATCATCAACTAGATTGTATGAAGCATTAATTTTAGGATATACAAAAAAATCTGAATCGCTATTTTCACTATCCAAACCAAACACCAACTCTACCCCTAAATTCACTACTAAATCATCTTGAACATGTTGATAACTCGGATGCAAAGCCGTTTTTAAATAAGAGTGTTTCATTTCAGGAATATCAGCCTTAAAAGCACCTCCTACATAATCTAATTTGGTTTGTAAATTAATATTGCAATCCATTACTTCAAATTCGAAATTAGGAGCTATTACAATGCTATTTTCTGAAGCGTCATATGAATCCCAAAATCGGGTATATCTAATATCACCTCCTTTAAAAAAAGAATCCTCAACACTCAAACTTCCATTTAATCCACCAGTAAAATACGTATGAAAAGCATCAATATTTGCGCGTTGTAAATCCGTTAAGCTATATGACGTTCCATACCAATTATATTGCTGATGCTTAAATAAACCTTCTATTTGATAAGATACATCCCGCTCTCTTTTTGCATAAATTAAACTTAAATCTGTATCGTAAAACTTATCATCTAACCGTACTTCTTTTATCTCACCTTGAGCTGAATGATGATTCAACCCTACAGTAAGGTTATCATTTCCACTCATAGGAAATGTCGCATAAAACTCCGCCAATACATTTAAATAACTTCCTATGGCCAAAGAAGCATAATTGTTATATAACTTTTTTGGAGCTTGTTTTTCTACCACCGCTGCCTTTCCCTTTGAAGGGGTAAATGTTGATGCCACAGGAATTGAAAAAATAGTGTACTGAATTATTTTTTTCGTTAATTCAGTATCTCCATTAATCACCGGAATCTCTTTTACCTTAAAAGCATCAGAAACTGTTGGTGCGTATGGCTTTACAACATTGACAACCTCTGTTCCTATATTTTCATCTTCTTGCTGTGCGAATGAAAATTGTATTGAAATTAAAAGGACTAGTATATATAAAGTGTGCTTTATCATTTTATCTTTTATTAAAATCTAACTTATTCCCAATGGGTCTAACTTGAATATGCTTTTGTGAAAAAATTTATGATATAGGATTAATTACCATCAATATCATTTTCTTCTTCCATGTTATTTTCTTCCTCAACTGGTGCGACATTAATAGAAGAGTTCCGTTTTGCTTCTACTATCTTAATTCGTTGTAATTCTGATTGTGCTTCTTGAATTACATCATCATATTGAGTGAAGTTTTCGATTACTTTTTCCAAAATAAAAGTAGCTTGGTACGAATCCTCTAACTCATAAAAGTTTTTAGCCATTAACACTAATCCTTTTGCAGCGAAATATTTATAACCAGAATAATCTCTTGTTAACGTTTGTACTTTCTTATTTGAAGCTGCGTAATCAGTACCCTTATTTTCGAAATATGCGTCGTAATACAATGCCTCAGCAGCTAACGAACCTTTCGCAATTTCTTGTACTTTTGTATAAGCCAAGCGTGCTTTTTCTTCATCTCCTGTTTTAATTGCTGAACGTGCTATGATTACTTGAGCATCACTTTTTACAGCATCCTCCATTTTAGGGTTCTGCAATACTTTTTCAGCAAACTCAACAGCTTTAGCATAATTTCCTAACTCATAATTGGCCTTCATTAAATTAGATTGGGCAAATACTACATTTTGCGGAAAATCTGCCTCTACTTCCAATCGTTCTAAAACTGTTATAGCTTCTACCCAATTATTTTGTTCCAGAAAAACTTGTGACAACCTTGCTAAAGCTTGTTCCGTAAAATTATTACGCTCTACTCCTATTACATATTGATAATGAGGTATTGTCTCCTGTTTTTCATTATTTTTAAAATAAAGTTGACCTAAATAAAAATGAGCATTAACGGCATGAATTCCTTTAGGGAAGCTTGATAAATAACCTGTAAAACTGCTGACAGCCTTTTTTACATTGTTTTCTAAAAATTGTTTTTCTGCTGCTTCATAAGTGGTATTGTCCAAATCCGCATCAGAAACATCAACAAAATATAAGGTTTTTACCCATGAAACATATTCATCTACTCTATCTAAATCAACATAAATCAAACGAGCTGTAGACACCGCTTGATTGGCTTCTGATGAACCAGGGTAGTTAGCTGCTACTTGCTTGAATTTATTTAATGCTTGTTCATTTGCATCATTATTATAATGTACCACACCTTGTTTTAATAATGATCGTGAGACATAAGAACTCTTTGGATGAGAATAGTTTAATTCATCAAAGGTTTTTAAAGCCAATGTTACATTATTGACTAGAACATAGGTATTCCCTAATTCAAATAGTGAATCATCTCTATATTGAGATTTAGGATAATCATTTAGCAATAATTTTAAATCGGCTATCTTCTCAGTGCTTTTCCCGACAAAACCATAGGATATTGCCTTTTGGAAATGAGCATAATCTGCATCGACCCCTCCTCTTTTTTTAGCCTCATTATAGGTTTCCATTGCTTTCCAATAATCAATAGTTACAAAATAACTATCCCCCAAACGTAAATACGAATCCGTTAATCGAATTTCGTCATCTTTATTTTCTTGAATAAAACTTTCAAAAAATGGAATTGCTTGTTTGTATTCTTTTTGTTTAAAATAACCGTATCCCAATTGGTAATTCAGGTTTTTTGTTTCGGAATATTGTACCAGACTATCATTTAATGCAAACTCCTTATAACCAATTACTGCTTCCTGATAGTTATCTAACAAATAGTCGCATTCGGCTTCCCAATACTGTGCTCTTGCAACAAATTTTGGCGTTCTTGGTTCTGTTAAAGACTTTTCAAAATGAGTTGCAGCTTCATTGTACAAGCCTTCATTAAACAATTCAATCCCTCTATAAAAAACTGCTTTTTGATACGCTACTTTATATTCAAAACCATTTTTACGTTCTAAAATAATTATGGCTTCTTTATAGTTTTTTGAAGTGATATATGAGTCTATCAATAAACTTTCTATTGTTTCTTTTTCAGATGAATTTGGATATGAATTTATATACTCAGTCAATACTTCCGGAACCGATTGATACGGATTACCTACTTCATAACTCAATTTCGCATAATTTAAAGAAGCATCCTCTTTCATTTTGGCATCAAAATCCATTTCAGATGCATTCTTGAACGCATTTAATGCTTCATTTTTTTTATCAATTTTTAGATAACATTCAGCTAAATGATAATAAGCATTTTGAGCTACTGAATTATCACCATCAATTATTTTATTAAACTCTGAAATAGCTGCTTGAAACTCATTTCTTTGGTAATACACATATCCTAATTGGTAATGATCCGTATTTGACCATTTACCTTTTTTTCCTTTATATGCTTTCAAATAGGATAAAGCTTCGTCATATTTCTTTAAATTAAAAAAACTTTCCCCAATAATTTTATTCAGTTGTGAACGCTCTTCATCATCCATAGCTAATGGCAAACGTTGGCTAGCCAAATCGATAGCTTTATCAAAATTACCAAGCTTAAAATTCATATCTGCTTGAAAATAAGCCATTTTTTCTTGATACTTTTCCTGATCTTGAACTTGATCAAAATATGAAGTAGCTTCTTTATAATCATCTCCTTGGTATGCTAAAAACCCTAAGTAATACTTTGCTTGAGCTCCATACAATTCAGAGTCTTCAATGTGATTAAAATATTTTTTAGAATCTTTCTTTTGGTTTGTATGAAATAATGAATATCCTTTTTTAAAATAATAATGCTGTTTTTCGTTTAAACTCAGGTTTCCTTCATCAACTCGATCGTACCATTTTAGAGCATATGAATATTTACTATTTCTAAAATAGTAATCACCTACATCGTTAAAGGCTGCATTTCTTTTAGTACTTGTGGGATTATTCTCCACAAAACGCTCAATTAAATCATCGGCATTTCTTTGATTCAAACGAACAGCACAATTAGCTATATAATATTCACAATCTCCTTTTAGTTGAAGATCTATATCGGAATTCTTTATTTTCTCAAACAATGTTTGTGATACCAAATATTGCTCAGATTGATACAATGAAAGTGCTTTTAAATACTTTACATTATCATGGGTGTATATTTTCGTTTGCTGGGCACTACTTTTTCCTAGAGTTAAAAAGAATAGTAATACCGTCAAGATATGTTGTTTTTTCATAAAATATGATTCCAAATTGTTTGCTCAAAAAACTCGCATAAAAGTACGGCAAGCTATGTTGAATAACGAACAAAATCAAAGATAATTATACCCAGTTTATCAATAATTTTAGAAAAGATAAAGAAGTGAGAATTAACACTATATTTTTTACTAATAAAACCTCATATATTTTAGTTTTTTGAGTACTAACGTTACTTTTTTGTTACTTTTACAACTATAACTTTTTTTTATGTCAAATACTGTTTTAGAATTAAAAGATGTTTCTATTTTTCAAAAAGACAACCTAGTCCTTTCAGATGTTAATTTAAAAATTAACAAGGGAGAATTTATTTATTTAATTGGAAAAACTGGCTCTGGGAAAAGTAGTTTTATGAAAACCTTATATGCTGATTTACCTTTACAAAAAGGGGAAGGATCTATCGTAGGACATAATCTTGCTTCATTAAAAGAAAGAGAAATTCCGTTTTTAAGAAGAAAATTAGGCGTGGTTTTTCAAGATTTTAAACTACTGAGTGACCGTACTGTATTTGATAATTTAGAGTTTGTTTTAAAAGCTACTGGCTGGAAAAACAAAGGTGAGATTAAACAAAAAATAGAAGGGGTTTTGAATAAAGTAGGAATGGAATCTAAAGGTTTTAAATTCCCTCATCAATTATCAGGGGGAGAGCAGCAACGCATTGCTATTGCTAGAGCCTTATTAAACGATCCTGAATTAATTATTGCTGACGAACCTACAGGTAACCTTGATCCACAAACAAGTGTAGAGGTCATGGGAATTTTAAGAGAAATAAATCAAAATGGAAACACTATTTTAATGGCTACACATGATTATGCCCTTATATTAAAATACCCCTCAAAAACTTTAAAACTACAGGATAACAAAATATTTGAAGTAGTTCAAAAGAAATCTTAATCCCAGTAGTCTTAAATTAAAAGTATGTTATCAATACTAATCCCAACATATGATTACGATGTAACGAAATTGGTTACTCAGCTACATAATCAACTAATTAAAAGCAATATTGCTTTTGAAATTATTGTCCTTGATGACGGTTCAATTTCAATACACCATACTAAAAATAACACCCTAAATAATCTTAAAGGGGTAACTTATAAAAAACAACCTAAAAATGTTGGACATAGCGAAAACAGAAACTGTTTAGCCAAGGAAGCATCTTTTAAATACTTATTATTTATTGATGGCGATTCTTTGTTACCAAACATAGACTATATAGATAAATACATAACTAATATCCAAGATAATACAACCATAATTTATGGAGGACGAATACATCCTAAAAAAGTTAGTTCGGACAGGAAGTTACGTCATAAGTATGGTTTGTTCCATGAAGACACAACTGCTCTTGAAAGACAAAAAAACAAGTACAAATGCTTATTGTTTAATAATACATTAATCCTAAAAGAGCTTTTTAACAAAATTAAATTTGATAAAATAATTGTACAATATGGACATGAAGACACCTTGTTTGCTTATCAAACGAGTAAACTAAACACCCCTGTATTACATATTGAAAACCCTGTTCTACACGGAGATGTTGATTTAAATAATGTTTTTTATTCAAAAACAAAAAAGTCAATTGAAAACTTAAACTTAATTTATCAAAAAAATATAATTGACCCTAATTTCATTACTTTTTTAAAATATTTTACTCCTATAAAAAAAATTGGTTTAAATTATATCTTGTCTACTACATACTTCTTATTTCACCCACTAATGAAGTTAATATCAACATCCAAGTATCCTTCATTATTTGTTTTTAACCTTTTTAGATTAACATATTTTTGTCATATTAATTTAAAAAACAAAAATGCCTAAGTTTTCTGTCATCATCCCATTATACAATAAAGAATCACATATTTCAGATACTTTAACCAGTGTTTTTAGTCAGCTTTTTACCGATTATGAAGTGATTGTTGTAAATGACGGTTCAACAGATAATAGTTGGAAAGAAATAAAGGGTTTTAAAAATTCAAAATTAAAAACTTTTAATAACGAAAACAAAGGTGTTTCTCAAGCTCGTAATTTCGCAATGCAACAAGCAAGTGGTGATTATTTTGCCTTTTTAGATGCTGATGATATATGGAAAAATAATCACTTGCTAAACTTAAATCAATTGATTATTTCTTTTCCAAACTGTGGATTATACTGCTGCAATTATAATATTGAATACGGAAATAATAACATTGTTAGCACAAAATTCCCCACACTCCCTAAAGAAAAGGATTGGAGTGGAATTGTTTCAGATTTTTTTTTAGCCAGCCTAAAATCTAGAATCGCATGGACTTCTGCAGTAGCTATTCCTAAAAGTATTATCGCTTCTATTGGTTTGTTTGACCCTGATTTCTCTTCTGGTCAAGATACCGATTACTGGACACGAATATCTTTAAAATTCGCTGTTGCATTTACCAAAAAAGTTAGTGTCTCTTATAATACTACTGCTGAAAATAGAATCACAAATATTTTACCTAGCAATAGAAAATTTATGACTTTTGAAAAATTTCATGATTTAGAAAAAACTAACACATCTCTTAAAAAGTTTAATGACATGTATCGCGCTGAATTGGCGATTAAACATAAAATAATCGGAGATCATAAAACGTCGAATTTTTATATTTCTGACATTGATGATAATAATATAAATTGGAAACAAATAATATTGCTCAAACTCCCTTCTACTATTTTAAAACCTCTTTGGATTTTTAAACAATGGCTAAAAACTATAAAGATTGATGCTTCTGTTTAAGAAACTGCTTATAATCTCTAATATAATCTTCTTCTATAAAAACATCGGAAGAAATAACTAAGCACACACTTCCAGAAGAAAAATCATCCAATTCTCTCCAAATACCTTCAGTAATAAATAATCCTTTATTTGGTTTATTTAATGTAAATGTTTTCTTAGTAAAACCATCATCAACTATTACATTAAAACTCCCACTTAAGGCTATTAGGAATTCTTTTTGATTTATATGAGAATGACCTCCTCTCTTAGAATCACAAGGTACATCATATAAATAATATACCCGTTTCATCTTAAATGGAATTACCTCTTTTTCAATTACTGATAAATTACCTCTAGGATCAGCTATTTTAGGAATTTCTATTATTTTCACATCATCAATTGTATTCATACCTTTATGTGTAATGCTCATTATATTATTTTAAAATATTTAGCCATTCTTTAGAAATTGTTTCTACATTAAATTTTGAAATACTCTCTTTTGCATTTTTCTTACAAATGTTATATAATTTAGCATTTAAAACAAATGAATTCATTGCTTCTGCCAAGGCTTCAGCATTATTATTTTCTACAAGTAAACCATTAAATTTATCCCTAATAATTTCATTAGGTCCGGATTTACAATCTACTGAAACTACTGGTACACCACAAGATAATGATTCGAGCATAGTCATTGGGAAACCTTCATATTTACTTGTTAAAACTGTAAATTTAGCCTGTTTCACAACAGTGAATGGACTTTGTGTAAAAGGTTTGAATAAAATCATTTCTGACAAATTTAACCCATTAGCCATCTCTATTAACATGTTCCTATCTTTCCCATCACCAACTATCAATAGTTTAATTCCATTTTCTTTCAAAATAGATTTGTGGTAGGCATTTATTAATAATTTTAGATTTTTAACCTCATCGACTATACGACCATAAAACAACACATACTCAAACTTTGACTGATAACTTTCTAATTGTGTCAATTTTTCATCGTTGATTTCAATTGGATTATAAATTGTTTTAATGTTTTCAAACCCAAAAGTGTTTTTAACGTGTAATTCAATTTCTTTTGAAACTGCAATTATTTTATTAGCTCTTTTAAAAACTTTCTTTGAAAAAAAAGTATCACTAGGTATATAATTTTTTATCACATAACTATGTACATAATACATCACAGATTTACCAGAATACGTGAAAAAGGAATAAAGTAGTTCATTTAAAACAGAAGACCTGACCCTATGATCAATAATAACGTCTACATTATTATCATTTAAAAACCTCTTGATTTTAAAATGTCTATTAAATTTCGCTATAATGGAATCCTTCCCACCTATTTCAAGCCCTAAATTGAGTAATTTACCTGAAACAGGGTAAGTCACGTTATTTAAAATTGTAATCACACAGACCTTAAAACCTAGGTCCTGTAGCATTTTTGACTGCTGAGACGCAACTCGTTCAGCCCCTCCTCCACCTAATGAGGACGCTATAATACAAATGTTTTTTATTGATGACAATTACTTACTGTTTATCCAAAAATAGTAAAATCATTACTATTTCTAAACAATGGTGGATACTAAATAAATTAGAATTTATATATTCGTATCAAATACTCTATTTCATCAAGAATAAATCATGATAAAACAGCCATTAGTTACAATTATATGTACGTGTTATAATCATGAAAATTATGTATTGGATGCTCTTAACTCTGTTATTAATCAAGAGTATCAAAATATTCAATTGATTGTAGTAGACGACAATAGTTATGACAGCTCTAATAAAGTTATTACAACTTGGATAAAAAGTCACCCAGACACCATTTTTATTCAGAATCAAGAAAACTTAGGTATTACCAAATCGTTCAACAACGCATATAAACATGCAAAAGGAGAATATTTAATAGATTTAGCAGCAGATGACATCCTATTGCCGAAATGTGTTAAGTTACAATTAGAAGTGTTTAAAAACAGTAGCTATAATAATGTAGGCTTGGTATATGGTAATGCAATTGTAACTGATGACTCTGGTAATTTTATTAGGTATTATTTCGCTAGAAAAGACGATGGTAGCTTCATAAATAAACGCCCGAAAGGAAATGTTTATGAATATATTATTTCAGATATACATAGTCTTTGTTCAGTTACAGCTATGATAAAAGCAGAAACATATGAATCTTTAAATGGATATGACCCAAATTTACACTACGAGGATTTAGATTTTTGGATTAGAGCTTCTAGAGAATATGAATTTGATTTTACTACTGCAGTTTTGGTAAAAAAAAGAGTACTTAAAAACTCGTTAGGTGATAGTTTTTTCAAAAATAACACTCACTATCAAAAAATTAATCACTCGACATACAAAATCTTAAAAAAAGCTTTTACTCTAAATAGAAACAAACAAGAGCATAAAAGTTTATTAAAAAGAATTTATATCATGATGAAACGAGCAGCTAGAGCTATTGATTTACAATTATTTTTAAAATACATTTTATTCTATTCAAAAGTGTTTTTTTATAGTAAAACAGATCAAGATTAATTAACCTCTCCTATTATTTTTGCAGGACACCCCCCAATAATAACATCTTTAGGGAAACTTTTTGTTACAATTGCCCCAGTAGCAACAATAGAATTTTCACCTATAGTAACCCCTTTCAAAACGGTAACATTATTCCCTATAAACACATTGTTTTCAATTATTACTTGTTTTGGATTAGGATCTGTATTTGTACGGTTATTTTTATTTAAATCATGGAAATTACTATCGGAGATATTACAGTTATAACCAATTAAAACATCATCCCCTATTGTTATTTTTTTTTCTGATACTAACGAAAAGGAATTATTTATATAAGTGTTTTTACCAAAACTTATTTGTGATTGCTCAGTTCTTGCTTCAATATATACGTAAGTATTATAAAATAATGGCGAGTTCTGCACCCCCATTTTAATATTACCTCCAAATGTTATTATCCCTTTCCCTTTCAAAACAACAGGCTGTACCGCAACGAAACCACCTGTAACTCTTGTGTTATCATACATTAGTCTATACATGCGTATTTTAACCCACATATATTTATTAATTAAAATTTGTTTTATCATTTCATTTTAAATAACAACGTTGATAACAATATACAATTCATTTATGTATTATATTCTAATCTTTCTATTTCCAAACAAATGCTTTCTTAACAATAATATTATTAACGGAAAACAAATAGCATAACGAACAAAATGTGCTAATACAATTCCTTCTGCCCCCATTGATTTAATAAAATAAGTAGAAAAACCATAAAATAATACCAATGAAATCAACTCCGTAGCTATAAATTGTTTTACCATTTTTTTAGCAAGAAATTGATGTGCTATAATTATTGAAGCTACTTTTATAAAATCTCCTAATAATTGCCATTTGAACAAGGATCTCATTGCAAAAAAATCTTCACCATGGGTAATTTCAATAACCCAATCTTTTAAACTAAAAATTAATAACATACCGATAGCAAATAAAGGTAATAGTGTTTTATAAATGGTAAGCACCTCTTTTCTAAATTCAGTACTAGTCTTAATTTTTGAAAATTTAGGAATTACATATAATGTCAAAATTGCCGAGGAAAACATTAAATATTGCCTTGACAAATTATTCATAGAAGTCCAATATCCTGCATCAGCTTCACTAATTTGATTTTTTAAGTGACCTCGTAAATCTAATTCCACGTAATTACCTAGTAATGTCGCCACAAAAGACATTATTGTAAAACCAAATAATTTATTCCTATAAGGTACTGTAAATGATAAGTTTTTATAGTCTAAATACTCTTTTAATGTTTTTGAAAAGAAATAAAACAATATAGAAAACTGTATAATAGGTAAGATTGCTATTGCAAATAATGCTCCGTTTAATTGTTTATAATATAACAATGAAATTAATAACCCTATCCCAAAACAATAGCTTATTAACTCTATTTTTACAAAATTCTTATATGCTGACAAACCACTAATTATACCGTTTACAATTCTGTTCATTGCAATAAAGGGAACTGCAATAGCCAAAACTTTAAAAACAAATGTAAAATCATCTCCTTCTAAAAATAGCATTTCATTCCAATAAGCAGCTCCGAAAAACAACACACAAAATGAAATAATACTGGCAAAAAAAAGATACACAAAAGTGGTTGAAAATAATTTTAATAACTCTTCTTTGTTCTCCTTATGTTCAGCAACATATTTCACAATTCCATTAAACATTCCTAATGTTGAAAAGGATTGAATCATTGGAATTATATTTCTTAAATCACCAATAAATGCAACTCCTGAAGGCCCTAGTTTTTCCGCTATTAATCGTTGAGAAGCAAAACCTAGTATTGCTCTTATACCAATTGACCCAGAATTCAAAGAGGTAATCTTTAACAACAAATTGTCTTTTATAAAAGCTTGTATCTTCAATTAAAACTGATTTAAAATGGAAACTACTTTTTGTGTGTCAGCACTTGTTTGAACAGGGCTAATTGGCAAACTTAATACTTCATCATGTATCTGCTCCGTAATTGGCAATTTTAAATAAGCATGTTCTTGTAACGCCTCTTGCTTATGTGGCGGGATTGGGTAATGAATAACAGTTTGAATCCCATTTCTTAATAAATATTCTTGCAATTCATCTCTCGTTTTACAACGAATTACAAACACATGAAACACATGATTATTTGAACCGTTATATTTTGGTAAACATATTTTATCATTATTTATATGCTCAATATAATAGTTTGCTATTGCTCTTCTATTATTATTATCTTCATCTAACTGCTTTAGTTTTATTGATAAAAAAGCGGCCTGCAATTCATCTAACCTAGAATTCACACCTTTTATATCATTCTTATATTTTTCAGAAGTTCCATAATTTCTAAGTTTCATGATCACTTCAAACAATGCAAAATCATTTGTTGTAATTGCTCCTCCATCTCCTAATGCTCCTAAATTTTTACTTGGATAAAAACTAAACGCTCCTGCATTAGATAGATTTCCTGATTTTAAATTATTTTCATCTACTGCTCCATGAGCCTGAGCTGCATCTTCAATAACTAATAAATTATATTTCTTTGCTATTGAATTTATTGCTGTCATATCCGCTAACTCTCCATATAAATGAACAGCAAGTATCATTTTAACTTTTGAAGTTATACGCTCTTCAATATTACTTGTAGATATATTAAACCCTGCTTTATTAGGCTCCACAAAAACAGGGACTAATCCAGTATTTACAATAGCTAATATTGTAGCTATATATGTATTTGCAGGTACAATTATTTCATCGCCATTTTTTAATTTTCCTATTTCAAGGTACCCTTTTAAAATTAGCTCTATTGCATCCAACCCACTAGCAACACCAATACAATACTCTGTTCCACAGTACCTTGAAAACTCAGCTTCAAATTCAGCTACTTTTTCTCCTAAAATACAATGTCCAACATTTAAAAAATCTGAAAACGATTTTTTAAATGCTACCTCAAACCGAGCATTTAATTGCTGTACATCTAAAAATTTAATCATACCAATACTTGTGATAAATTTTTATAATTTTTTGTTTCAATTCTATATGTTTTATACGTAGTTGCTCTTGCTCCAAAACCTTCTTTCCAAAACAATAGTCCTTTGTTTACAGTCTTTCCTTTGTTTTCTGTTGAAATTCCAAAATCAAAAAATGCTTTATCCATATAAACTTCTGTTATTAAGTAATGGTGTAAAAAATCTAAACTTCCTAATTGACTTTTATCCTCATTCCCCGAAATATACTGTGAATGTGCCACTTTATTTGTTTCAAAAACAGTAGTTCCAGCCACCAGTTTATCCCCGTTGTACACGTTAAATTGCCTGATGTTTTTCGGGAAATTTTGTTTTAATTGTACAATCTCGTCTAGACTGTGTACAGGACATATATTGTATTTATCCTTCAAATTCGGAATTAATATTTCATTCCAAAAACCATCCATTTCTTTTTCTTCAATAATTTTTAATCCACTTTTCCTAGCTCTCCTACACCCTTCTTTTCTACTACTTGAAACAGGAATACTACTGCCTTTCTTTATCGTTGAAGACACATCCACTCTTATAATTGAAGCCTCTAATAAAAACTGAACATATTCAAACTCACCACTAGGTTCTGTAGTATATATTGCAGGTAACTCCTTTAAAAATAATTGATCTATTTTATTATCTGATAGATACTTCAGTACGTTTTCAAAAATAAGCAAATAATCTTCAAACTTAATCTTAGTAGGAATTACAAATCCCCCATAAGTTAACCCTTGATGGGAGTATAGTTTACTATCCTTATAATTTGCAGGTAATACAGCTATAAGCTTACCTTTTTTAAAGCACAATAATGAATAATCTTCAAATCGGTCTTTATGATAGTCCATAAAATTTCGGTTAAACAAAAAAGTTCCATTTTTTGCCGATGCTATAAATTCGTTCCAAAGGAGGTTATCTTTGGATTTATATCTTCTAATTTCTATCAATTAATAGTGTTTTGAATGTGAAGTAAAAATAGTGTTTTTAAACTGAACAAATAATCAATACATAAACGGATTATTATGATTTATATTTTGTTTGTATATTCACGGCAACTTAAAATTAAACAACATGTCAAAAATACTACTTACATTAACTTTATTAGTCACTTTTTTTTCTAGTAACGCCCAGGATTTACCTATAAATGCAAAATCAGGAAAAATAACATTCATGAAAACTGTTGATGCCAAAGGACTTACTGCACAAGAGTTATATGATATTGTTAAAGAATGGGGGGAAAAGCAAAATTTTACTATTGAAGAAGATCAACCGGGAACAAAAATAACTTACAAAGGTTCCTGCAAAGTAGAATACCCTGTATCTAAAAGTGCAGAAAAATCAAGTGGAGATGTTGCCTTTAAATTTCAGTTTGGAGCAAAAGAAGGAAAATATCGTTATATCTTTACAAACTTCACTCATACTGGAGGGCCAGAAGACGCTGGTGCTTTAGAAGATGCTGAACCAGATTGTACTTTTAAAAGCATATCAATGCGTGGATGGACAGTATTAAAAAAAGAAACACATAAAGAATTATTAAAAATAATAGATGCGCTAACAAAAAAAATTACTGCGGTACAAAATGACCCTACCAAAAGTGATGATTGGTAGCTAACTGCCTCTATTAAACACAAAAAAGGCTAATGAAATTCATTAGCCTTTTTTGTGTTTAATATGTTACAGACTCTTTCTGTGCTTCTTTAAATTCAAAAAGAATTTCTTTTATTATTTCTTCAGCTGGTTTTATATCATGTATTAAGCCTGCAACTTGTCCAATCTCTAATTCACCTTCATCTAAATCTCCTTCAAACATTCCTTTCTTAGCTCTAGCTCTCCCAAGTAATTCTTTAAGCTGATCAACATTTGGGTTTGTTTTATAAAGTTCTTGTAAATCGTTATAAAATTTATTTTTCACCAACCTAACAGGAGCTAATTCTTTTAATGTAAGTTGTGTGTCTCCATCCTGAGTATTAACAACCACATCTTTAAAGCTTTTGTGTGCAGACGATTCTTCACTTGCTACAAACCTACTACCAACTTGTACTCCATCAGCACCTAAAATCATTGTTGCTAACATTGCTCTTCCAGTAGCAATCCCTCCAGCTGCTATTAAAGGAATTTGTATAGCTTCATTTACCATAGGAATCAAAGTTAGCGTCGTAGTTTCATCTCTACCATTATGTCCTCCTGCTTCAAAACCTTCAGCTACTATTGCGTCTACACCTGCAGTTTCTGCTTTTAATGCAAATTTGACATTACTTACTACATGAACAACTATAACTCCGCGTTCCTTTAGCCAAGAAGTCCACGTTCTAGGGTTTCCAGCCGAAGTGAACACTATCGGAACTTCTTCTTCAATGATGATATCCATTATTTCAGTTATGTTAGGATATAACATTGGGACATTAACACCAAAAGGATTGGAGGTGGCCTTTTTACACTTTTGTATGTGCTCCCTTAACACATCGGGATACATTGATCCCGCTCCTATTAATCCTAATCCTCCTGAATTACTAACAGCTGAGGCTAATTTCCAACCAGAGTTCCAAATCATTCCAGCTTGAATAATTGGATGTTCAATATTGAAAAGTTTACATATTTTATTTTCCATAAATCAATAAAAATCCTTTCTGAAACATACAGTAAAGGCTTAAAAAAACAAGTTATTACTATAATTATTCTTTTACCAGCTTCAAGGTTTGAGTGAAATTTCCTGCATCAAATTTCAACAAATAAACTCCACTATTTAAATGGGATGTTTTTATTTTATTCGAAATTGAATTGACCTCTTGTAAGCCAACTTTTTTTCCTAAAACATTAAAAATAGTTACTGTTGCATCACTACTATTTTTAGGCATTGTAACTTTCACAAAGTTTGTAGCTGGATTAGGGTAAATTGAAAAAAAATCGTTGGACACAAATGTATCAACCGAAAGTGATTGAGCTAATTCTAAGTTTGGTATACCGTAGCCTAAAGTATAATTAGGTGTCGCATATATGGACGCTGACTCTTTAACATACTGTACAATTTCTGAATTTGTTGCTCCCGGTAAAGCCTGCCATAAGCAAGCTACTCCACCTGTTAATAATGGTGAAGAGTATGATGTTCCATTTCCTGTAGTAACCGCTCCAGAAGTGTTGATATATGAAGCTCCCTGCCCCTGAACACAAACATCAGGTTTAAGTCTATTGTCTGAAGTAGGGCCTTTTGAACTAAACGAGGCATAGGTTCCTGTAGAATTTACAGCTCCTATAGTAAATACATTTGGGCCATCTGCTGGTACACCAACTCTACCTCCCCATGCCGCATTATTACCTGAATTTCCAGCTGCATTAATTACCACCATTCCTTTAGTATATGCCAACTCAGCTCCTCGAGTTATGAATGACGTATTACCATCTAAATCAGTAGTATAGTCATAATCATATTTTGATTCATCGAATGTTGTATACCCTAATGAAGTGTTAATTATATCTACTCCTACATAATCAGCTTGTTCAGCTGCCATTACCCAGTAAGTTTCCTCAGCTGGAGTTTCAGGTATTGCATCTTCCGATATATAAAGATAAAAACTTGCCTCAGGTGCAGAACCAATATATTTGGTAGCTCCATCATAATACCCTGCTATAAATGACAATACATTAGAACCGTGTGAGTTCCCTGTATAAAAATTAGCTGAATTATTTACAAAATCATACCCCCCTAGAATCTGTCCGTTTGTTCTAATTTTATCAAACCCAGCATTCGTATCTACGTTAGGAAAACCAGCATCAATAACAGCGATTGTCATTCCTGATCCTGTAAAGTCCAACTCATGTAATTTATGAGCCTTGAACATATCTATCTGATTTTGGGCCTGACCATAGTCATAAGCAATACGTAATGCGTTATCATCTGGAAATTTATTTACAGGTGATCGTTTTGAATTTTTATTTGAAATTCTGCCGCCTGGATTCAAGGAATCATCAGCAAACTCGATCCTATTAATATATGTATATGTAGCTGGTAAAGCATTAATATCTGCTTGAGTTCCTATTACATGAATCACATTTAACCATTTAGAAGCTCCTACATATGTTATCCCTGTTGCATTGGAGATATCCGTTATATAACTTGGTGTAATAGGTACATCAGAAAAGTTAAGAGAAATCCCTTGATTAGTTCTTCTATCCAACGCTTTTTGAGAAAGCATTGTTAATGGATTAGCCATGTAAGTAGCTACATTATCCTTGCTATCAAGGTAAATCCAAGCATGCTCTTGACTATAAGAAAGGTTAATGCTTATAAAAAAGATAAATAGTAATAGTTTGTTCATAATCAGGTTTTTGGGGCGTTTTGAGCAAGTTACGAAATTACTCCTGAACCTACCAATTCGTCATCGATATAAAACGCAGTAAACTGCCCCTCTGTTATTGCACTTTGAGGGTTCTCAAAATGAACATACAATCCGCTTTCATACTTATATAACATTGCATTTTGTAAGGGTTGACGGTATCTAATTCGAGCTTTAATTGCTAATGAAGCTCCGTTTTCTAGACACATATCTTCTCTAACCCAATGAATTTCATCATTTGTAATAAATAATGCACTTCTAAATAACCCTGGATGCGCACTCCCTTGACCTGTGTAAATAATATTATTATTTACGTCAGTGTCTATAACAAATAACGGTTCTGGAGTTCCTCCAACAGCTAAACCTTTTCGTTGGCCTTTTGTAAAATAATGTGCTCCTTGATGTTTTCCTACTATCTTCCCGTCATTAGCATTATACTCATGCTTCCTTGCTAAAAAAGATAATTCTTCTTCCTTATTTGAAAAAATAGGTGAGGCTATATTATAAATTGGATTGTTTGCAGCTATTTCAATAATCACTCCTTCTTTGGGAGCTAGCTTTTGCTGTAAAAAATCTGGTAATCGTACTTTTCCAATAAAGCATAATCCTTGAGAATCTTTTTTATCAGCTGTTACTAAATCCTGCTCTGCTGCAATTTTTCTAACTTCTGGCTTAGTCAATTCTCCAATTGGAAACATTGCTTTAGACAATTGTTCTTGTGACAATTGACATAAAAAGTAAGATTGATCTTTGTTTCCGTCTAACCCAGCTTTTAACTGGTAAATTTCTTTATCGTTTTCTTTTATTATTCCTTTTCTACAATAATGTCCTGTTGCTACATAATCTGCGCCTAAATCCAATGCGATTTTTAGAAATACATCAAACTTTATTTCTCTGTTACACAACACGTCAGGATTAGGAGTACGTCCAATTTCGTATTCTTTAAACATATAGTCTACAATACGATCTTTATATTCAACAGACAGATCTACCGTTTGAAATGGAATTCCTAATTTTTCAGCAACTAACATTGCATCATTACTGTCGTCCAACCATGGACATTCATTAGATATAGTTACTGTATCATCATGCCAATTTTTCATAAACAATCCAATTACCTCATATCCTTGTTCTTTTAACAAATATGCTGTGACGCTTGAATCAACTCCTCCTGACAAACCAACTATTACTCTTTTCACGTGTATTTACTTTTTTTTAACGCCAAAGTAGGAACTCTCTTTTAATCATTCCATAAATAAAAACATACTTAATACGCTTATTTTATTTTTTATGACATACTTTTTTGAAAGTGCAAAGTTACGAATAAAAAAAAGCCCCTTAAGCCTTTTTAATATTGTTCGCTATTTACACCCTTATTTTATTACTTTTTCTTCCTTTTAGCAGGGTTGTCAGATAGAGTATAATCTTTCTTTTTCACCATCTTCCCATTCTCATAATACTTCCAAACCCCTTGTGGTTTATCCATTTTATATTTCCCCGTTAACGATTTATTACCAGATTTATCATATTCCACAAATGGACCATTGGTTTTTCCGTTAACAAATAAATACTCACTTGTTAATTTTCCATTCGGTGTATATAATAATTTCTTCCCATGTAACACATCATTTTTAAACTCCTGAGTTTGTAATACTTTCCCATTCTCATAATAGGAAGTTTTTACTCCATTCAACATACCGTTTTCATACATTTCATTTTCTATCAAAACACCTGTATTTCTTTCATAAGAAGACCATTTTCCAACACGTTTCTTACCCTTCATTTTTCCTTCAGAAAGAAACACTCCCTTTGATGTATAATATTTCACTAATACTATATCAGAACCAGTTGTATATTCTTTAATACATGATGGGTGCTTACCCTTTGGTTCTTTATGATAAAACTCAAATACCCCTATTTCTTTACCATGATTAAACTGACCTTGATATCGAAGGTTTTTTGTTCCTTCATAATATTTTTTCCATTTCCCGTGACGTTCCCCATTTTCATCAAAAGTATTTATATTTTGGCCGAAAACATTTGCCATAAAAAATACAGCTATAAGTAGGATTATTTTTTTCATAGTGGTTTTAATTAATTTTTTTAATAACGCAATTTACTACTATTTAGTATAGCAAAAAAGCTGCCAAAAAAATTGACAGCTTTTGAAATTAAAGTATAAACTGATATCAACTAACGTGCTGATATAATTTTTTTCATAGTACTCTTATCTCCAGTAGTTACTTTTATAAAGTACATTTGATTCGAAAAAGTTCTATAATCTAAATTTAACTCGATAACTTTATGATAATAAATATCCTCATCTGTTACAGATTTTACTAATCTACCTCGTATATCAAACACTTGAATTGTAGCATCTGAATCACTTTCAATTTCGTATTTAATTTTTACTGTATCTACAAAAGGTACAGGATAAATCGTAAATATTGGTTTATCATCTGTCAATCCAGCTACAACTTTATCATAAACTGTTTCTGAAACTAACACTCTACATTCGTCAAATGCATTATTTATTACATCTACGGCCTCTGTAATACTTGAATAAGTTAAACTTCCAATATTATTTCCTCCTAATGCATCATTTGCCAAATTAAACAACCCCTGAATAGTATTTGAATTATTCGCATCTAAATACGAAATAACATTTCCAGGAATTTTAAACATCTGAACTGAATTTGCAAGATATTCCTCGGAACCACATTCTACAGTAGCTGCTGTATAGAAGTTTTCTCTCAACTGATGATCACCTAATAATCCATCTGCATGTAAATTAAAATACAAGGTCATCGTTTGACTTAGTAAATTATTTTTAATTTTACCCCATCTTGGCGCCTTATCAATTAAAGGAACATTATCCCAAGTTGCTGATAAATCATACGTTGCATATCCTAGTAATTTATTTGAAGGACCACCTCCTGGCAACATTTTAAATATATTGTCATTTTGTATATCTCCTAAAAATAAACTAAAATACTTACCGGTATTCTTATCACCGAAATCAAATCTCCCTCCAGAAGCATCTAATGCTCCTAGCATTATATATTTAGCATTTACTTGCTGGCTTTCAGGAATACATGCTAATCCTCCTGGGTTACCGTAGAACCCTTGAGTATAACTACAAGATGCTCTAGGTTGCTCTGGATCTGGTTCAGTAATAGTAATCTCACAAGTCGTTTCACATCTTGAATCATCAGTTATTGCTACCATATAGGTACCTGCTGATAATCCTGTTACTTGTGCTGTTGTTGCTCCACCTGGACTCCATAAATATGTGTACTCTGGCGTTCCTCCACTTGGTGTTACTGTGGCCGATCCATCACTTCCTCCATTTATACTTACATGGTTATACTCTGTGATATCACAACTCAACATTCCTGGTTCACCAACAATAACCTCTTCTTCCGTAGTACATCCATTTGAATCGGTTACTACTACACTATAAGTACCAGCTAATAATCCACTTAAATCTTCTGTCGTTTCACCTCCTGGACTCCATAAATAGGTATATTCTGGTGTTCCACCTGTTACCGTTAAATCAATACTACCATCTGAAGCTCCATAACAACTACAATATGTCGTTGCTCCCTCTGCTTCCGCGGAAGCTTCTAGCTCCAATGGTTCATCAATCCTTACATTACAAGTAGTTCCTGCTTGAGACGCATCGGTTACTTTTACGGAATGTATTCCAGCATTTAAATTTATAGCTGTCTGTGTAACTTCATTATTATCCCATAAATATTTATATGGGGGAACTCCACCTTCTGCAGTTACTTTTGCAGATCCATCATCTCCTTCATAGCAGGTTACATCACTATTTTTAGCTACAACACATCGTAATACATTTGGAAGACATTCTATAATGATATCACAAGTTGTATAACATCCAAAGTAATCCGTTACTGTCACACTATGAGTACCAACATTCAAACTTGTTGCTTGAACAGTAGTTTCGCCATTATCCCATAAATAAGTATAAGGAGAAGTTCCGCCACTTGGTGTTACAGTTGCCACTCCATCGTTTGCATCATGAGCACTTGCTGGGCTATCTTGAGTTATTTCACAACTCAACATTCCTGGTTCACCAACAATAACCTCTTCTTCCGTAGTACATCCATTTGAATCGGTTACTACTACACTATAAGTACCAGCTAATAATCCACTTAAATCTTCTGTCGTTTCACCTCCTGGACTCCATAAATAGGTATATTCTGGTGTTCCACCTGTTACCGTTAAATCAATACTACCATCTGAAGCTCCATAACAACTACAATATGTCGTTGCTCCCTCTGCTTCCGCGGAAGCTTCTAGCTCCAATGGTTCATCAATCCTTACATTACAAGTAGTTCCTGCTTGAGACGCATCGGTTACTTTTACGGAATGTATTCCAGCATTTAAATTTATAGCTGTCTGTGTAACTTCATTATTATCCCATAAATATTTATATGGGGGAACTCCACCTTCTGCAGTTACTTTTGCAGATCCATCATCTCCTTCATAGCAGGTTACATCACTATTTTTAGCTACAACACATCGTAATACATTTGGTTCAGTTATCGTAATTTCACAATTCGTTTCACATCCGAAATAATCAGTTACTGTTACCGTATAGCTACCTGCTGACAATCCAGTTGCTTGAGCAGTTGTTGCTCCGCCTGGACTCCATAGATACTCATAAGGTGCCGTTCCTGCAATTGGAGTTACTGTAGCTATTCCATCACTTGCGCCGCTATAACTTACGGGGCTATCCTGCGTTATTTCACAACTTAACATTCCAGGTTCGCCAATGATTACTTCTTCTTCCGTAGTACATCCATTTGAATCGGTTACTACTACGCTATAGGTTCCTGCAGATAATCCACTTAAATCTTCTGTCGTTGCTCCGTTACTCCATAGATAAGTGTATTCTGGGGCTCCTCCACTTACCATTAAGTCAATACTACCGTCTGAACCTCCATAACAACTACAACTTATTACCGCTCCACCAATTGCAGTGGCTTCTAATATATCTGGTTCAGTTATCATTGTGGTACAACTCGTTACAACTTGATAAGCATCTGTTACGGTTACTGAATGTAATCCTGCATTTAAACTTACAGCAGTCTGAGTGATCTCTCCATTATCCCATAAATATGTGTATGGTGTTGCACCATCAGAAGCATTTACTGTTGCAGATCCACTAGAATCTCCTTTACATAATGCATGATTATTTAAATTAACGCTACATATTAATATATCAGGTTCTGTAATTGTAATTTCACATGTTGTTTGACAATTTAAAGCATCCGTTACTGTTACTATATGTACTCCTGCTGTTAAACTTGTAGCAGTTGCAGTTGTTTCTCCATTATCCCATAAATATGAGTAAGGTGTTCTTCCACCTGATGCAGTTACAGTCGCTACACCATCATTTCCACCATTACTACTACATGGATTATTTTGAACAATATTACAAACCAATAAGTCAGGTTGCGTAATTACTGTAGATTGCTCCACAGTACAATCATTAGCATCAGTTACAGTCACTGTGTATATACCACCAGGTAATCCACTTAAATCTTCATCAGTATCACCCGTGCTCCATAAATATGTATATGGAGGTGTTCCACCAGTTACGGTTAGATCAAGAGTTCCATTTACATCACTATGACAAGTTATATGACCACAACTAATTCTAGCTTTTAATTTGTCTGGCTCTCCAACTCTTGCACTATTCTCTGTTACACATTCTTTTGCATCTGTAATTCTTACAGAATACAATCCTGCGGTTAAATCTTTTATATTTTGTGTTTTTGCTCCATTACTCCATAAAAAAGAATAAGGTGGTTTTCCTCCAGAAACTGTTAAATCTAACCTTCCGTCGTTTCCATTAAAACAAGTAACATCTGTACGCTGAATAGCTGATGTTATTTCTGATTGCTCCGTTACTACTACGTCTGCTGAAACCTCAGGACATATATTTGTTGCTGAAAATGTATAGATATAGGTTCCTGCTCCTCCTAAAGCTGGACTCCATGCCCCTCCTGAATCAGGACTTCCATTCAAGGAATTGAATAATTCATCAGCAGTAACCGTTCCTTCAAAACAAATTATTAAACTACCATTTGTTCCTGGATCTTTTTCATCTTCTATGCTTAAGGTTACTTTGGCACTTACCTCAAGACATTCACTAGTTGCAGCAAATGTATAGGTATAATCTCCTGCTCCTCCTAAAGCTGGACTCCATACTCCACCGGCATCTGGGGTTCCTCCTAAAGCAGCAAATAATTTTGCTGTCGTTAAGCTTTCACTTGAACATATTGTTAATGTTCCATCTGTTCCAGGATCTTTTTCATCTTCTATGCTTAAAGTTACTTTGGCACTTACCTCAGGACATTCACTAGTTGCAGCAAATGTATAGGTATAATCTCCTGCTCCTCCTAAAGCTGGACTCCATACTCCACCGGCATCTGGGGTTCCTCCTAAAGCAGCAAATAATTTTGCTGTCGTTAAGCTTTCACTTGAACATATTGTTAATGTTCCATCTGTTCCAGGATCTTTTTCATCTTCTATACTTAAAGTTACTTTGGCACTTACCTCAGGACATTCACTAGTTGCAGCAAATGTATATGTATAATCTCCTGCTCCTCCTAAAGCTGGACTCCATACTCCACCGGCATCTGGGGTTCCTCCTAAAGCAACAAATAATTTTGCTGTCGTTAAGCTTTCACTTGAACATATTGTTAATGTTCCATCTGTTCCAGGATCTTTGGCTGATTCAATAGTTACTGTAGCTATACTTTCATCACCTTTACATGGTTCGGTTCCGGTTAAAGTATATTTAAAAGTACTTGTTGTTGCTCCAGAAGCTGGAGTATAGGTTCCTGCTCCAGCGCTAAAAGTACCACTTGACCCCGTGAGTCTAGTCCACGTTCCACCAGTTTCCTCTCCAGTAATTAATTCAAATAAATCAATAGCTGCTACACTGCTATCACAAACTGTAGTATTACCATCTGTTCCGGCATTTGCATCTGTACAACAAGTGTCTAATGTAACATCTGTCATTACAATACAGTTAACACCATTACCGTCAACAATAATATTATCTGTAACGGTTACATAATATTTACCAGGGCTGACTCCTGAAGGATCTTCTACACTAGCAGAAAAACCACCTCCTTCTTTAGTCCAATCATATGAATAATCTCCTGAACCACCTTGAACAGTTAAATCAATATCAATAGTAGTAGCTGATTTACATTCTGCAGTTGCTGATGCTTGTAACGGAGGTTTAATTTCAATTTCAGAAGAAAAACCACATTTAGGAGATATCTCTGCACAATCATGATTTGGACAAGTACTTGGTTTTCCCGCATCTGTCCATGATTGAATAACGTCAACCAATTTTAAGTTATCACCACATGTATACTCAATATCACCATAATACCTTGGTGTTGAGGAATTTTTCGCGATAGTTTCTATACAACGAGAAATAGAACAGGAGCCTGTTAACGCTCCTTTATCATCATATGTATTTATTGTTCCGAAGATGGCAAAAGAAGTACGTGTAGAACCTGTGTCATTTACCAATGTTAACCACAATTGAGCAGTTATGGGTTCAGTTCCATCACATGAGTTACATTCATTTTCTGCAACTAAGAAAGCGTCTAAAACATATAGATCCTTAGAAGTACAATCTCCAGTAAGTATAGTACAATCTTCTGAATGTGTTGGATTTACAATATCAAAATCTGGTGAATCAGGGGGACAAGGATCTTGCGCAAAAACATTTGAGCAAAAACTAAATGCAATAAAAAAAGCTAAAAGCACATTCCTTTTTATTCCAAAAAGAAACCTTTTAGCAGTTGTTTTCATCATTCTGAGAAAAAAGCACGTGACCACGCACTTTTTGAGTAGGATACTGTTTTCCATAACATAAACTTTTAAAAATTGGTTAATTTTTTAAAGTTCCCTTGGAGGATAGATTTGGCTGGGTATTTTATTAATCACAATAACTAAGTCTCAGTAGGGGTGAGATCATTGTCAACAGCGTATTTGCTACGCTTCCGTTATTTGTGTAATTACAACTGAGTACAAAAAAAGCACCCAATTGTTTTAGGTGCTTATAAAGTTACAACTTTTATTTATATTAAAGCTGCATTATTTTTTGCTATTTTTCTGTTTCTCAGCCTCTTCCATCATGTCTTGCATTTTTTTCTGGAATTTATTTTGCTTCTTAGGCTTCTTTTTATTTGCATTAATTTGAGCTAAAATTTTCTCATCATCAATGAAGAACTTCTTAATAGCTAACATTATTGTTATCGTTAATAAGTTAGACACAAAGTAGTATAAACTTAATCCACTTGCATAATTGTTAAAGAATACTAACATCATTAATGGAGAGAAATACAACATGTATTTCATCATTTTTTGCATATCAGGCATTCCTTCCTGTACAGGCTGTTGCATATTTGCCTGTTGACTTTGGGTCATACGCATATAAAAGAATATTGCTACAGAAGCGAATATTGGAAATAAACTTATGTGATCTCCATACATAGGCAAATTGAACGGTAATTTTAATACCTCATCATAGGCCGCTAAATCTTCTGCCCATAAAAAGTTTTTCTGACGTAATCCAATTTCAGATGGAAAGAAACGGAATAAAGCAAAGAATATTGGCATTTGTAATACAGCTGGAATACAACCAGACATCATACTTACTCCAGATTCACGTTGCATTTTCATTGTTTCTTGCTGACGCTTCATAGCATCTTTCTTATCTGGGTACTTTGCATTAATCTTTTCCATTTCTGGACGGATTACTTTCATTTTAGCACTAGACAAGTATGATTTGTATACTAATGGTGACATGAAAATACGTACTACAATCGTCATTAAAATAATGATCATACCGTAACCTAAACTAGCTCCTAAGTTGGCACTTAAAAATCCGAATATTGGAATAAATAAGAATTTGTTAATCAAACCAAAAATCCCCCAACCTAAATTTACATTTTTCTCTAAACCTAAATCTTCATATGATTTTAAAATTTGATAATCGTTTGGCCCATAGTACCATGACATGTTCTGATTGATTTCTCCACCAGCCATATTTAATGGTGTTTGTAATTCAAACCCTTTTAAAAATTCAGCAGAAGTAGCACCACTTTCAATGTAATTGTCCTGCTTAACAGTAATTTTACTAAAAGTAGTATCAGCTAACAATATAGATGAAAAGAAATGTTGCTTGAAACCAACCCAGTTTACATTTTCAGCAATATCATCTCCTTCAGTTATTCCTAAACACTCCAAATCACCATCTTGAAAAAAGTGAATTGCGGTATTTTGATTCTCATAACTTAAACTCTTCTCATTAACACGAGCCTTTAAATTCCAGTTTAAATCAACTCCGTTTGATGTGTTAATCAAATTAGCCAATCCTTGAGATTTAATCGTAAAATCTATTCTATAATCATTAGCCTTGATTTCATATCGATATTCTAAAAACTGAGTTGGAGATGCGAAATACTTCATCGACACCACCTGGTTCTCTCCATTTTTAGTTACTGTAGGAGCAAAATATAAATCCTTTGTATTTAAAATTCTGTTATCAGTAGTTGTTAATTTAATATTTAAAGATGCATTATCATCCTTTACTAAATATAACGGTTGCTGATCATGAGTTTTAAAATCTTTTAATTCTACTGAATTTAAATACCCTCCTTTATTACTAAATTCAAATGCTAAAACATCATTAGATATTTCTGTAACTGTATCCGTGGCAGAAGGTAAACTTGCTCCAAAAGCGAAAGCACCCAATTTATTATATACTTTTGCCATTGATGAAGAGTCCTTTTTCGTAATCGCAGAAAAATATTCTTGAGTAACAACTTTTTCATTTGCTTTTTCAACTGACCTTTCTTTAACAACTTCCTCAGTTTTTTGAGCTTCTTGTTCCTTTAATTCTTCTTCTGTAGGCTTGTTATTGTATAACATCCAAGTTGCAAGAACTGCTATTAGCACATAACCAATAAGTTGTTTTGGGTCAAACTTTTTCTTCTCCATTCTATTTTTATTGTTTTCACATAAAAACACACTCTGAAAAGAGTGTGCTTATATCTTTAATTTCTTTTAATCAAATAAAACTCCAAAAGTCATATTAATGACTTATTGACACGTTTTTATTGCTCATTACTGCAGCTTTTACAAAATCAACAAATAATGGATGTGGATTTGCTACAGTACTTTTATATTCCGGATGGTATTGTACACCAACAAACCAAGGGTGACTAGGGATTTCTACGATTTCTACCAATCCAGTGTCAGGGTTGAATCCAGTGGCTTTCATTCCTGCAGCTTCTAATTGCTCCTTATATTCATTGTTAAACTCAAAACGATGTCTGTGACGTTCGTCTATTTGAGATGATCCATAAATTTCAAAAGCTTTACTTCCTTCTTTTAAATCACACTTCCAAGCCCCTAAGCGCATTGTTCCACCTTTGTCAACAACCGTTTTTTGCTCTTCCATTAAATTTATTACCGGGCTTGATGTATTTTCATTCATTTCTACTGAATTAGCATCTTTCAACCCTAATACATTTCTTGAATATTCAATTACTGCCATTTGCATTCCTAAACAAATTCCTAAAAATGGAATATTATTTTCTCTTGCATATTGTACTGCAACAATTTTACCTTCTATTCCTCTTCCTCCAAATCCTGGTGCAACCAAAATTGCATCAACATCTTTCAAATCATTTGCAGTAACATGTTCAGAGTGAATCGACTTTACTTTTACTTTTACTTCATTTGCAGCACCAGCATGAATAAACGATTCTAATATTGATTTATAAGAATCTTGTAACTCAACATACTTACCAACTAAACCAATTGTTACAGTTGACTTTGGATTTTTATATCTGTTTACAAAATCATTCCAAACTTCTAATTTTGGCGTTTCATTTAAAGGTAATTGTAATTGATTTAAAACAACAGTATCTAATTTTTCTTCCAACATTAAATTTGGTACATCATAAATAGTTGACGCATCAATAGATTGAATTACTGCTTCTTTTTTCACATTACAGAATAATGCTAGTTTACGTCTAATATCATCAGACAATTCATGTTCTGTTCTACAAACTAACACATCCGCCTTAACACCACTTTCCATTAATGTTTTAACAGAATGTTGTGTTGGCTTTGTTTTTAATTCTCCCGCCGCAGCTAAATAAGGTACTAATGTTAAATGAATAACAATTGCATTTTCATCTCCTAACTCCCATTTCATTTGACGTACTGCCTCAATGTATGGTAATGATTCAATGTCACCAACTGTTCCTCCTAACTCAGTAATGATAATATCATAATCTCCAGATTTCCCTAAAATCTGAATTCGTTCTTTAATTTCATTTGTGATATGAGGAACTACCTGAACAGTTTTTCCTAAAAATTCACCACGACGTTCTTTTTGAATTACCGATTGGTAAATTCTACCCGTCGTTACGTTATTTGCTTGTGAAGTAGGTACATTTAAAAAACGTTCGTAATGTCCTAAATCTAAATCTGTCTCAGCTCCATCTTCAGTTACATAACACTCTCCGTGTTCATAAGGATTTAGCGTACCTGGATCTACATTTAAATACGGATCTAACTTTTGAATTGTAGTTCTATACCCTCTAGATTGTAATAATTTTGCTAAAGATGCAGCAATAATACCTTTCCCTAATGAAGAGGTTACCCCTCCGGTAACAAAAATATACTTAGCGTTTGACATGATTGTAAATGTTGTGTTGTTGTTGAAATCTCGGCAAAAATACGGATTAAAACGGCAATTGCAATAGTTAAGCGAAAAGTATTTTTATAGCCCCCCCCTTTTACTAACGGTTTCCTTTTGGAGCATTATACGTCACTAAAACAATAGCTACTTTTGGATCTCTTATTGCTTTTTGTGCTTGAAAAAAGTTGTTTCGGAAAACGGAACCAGTTACCCATGTATATTTTACTTTACTCGGAAAATTTTTATCAAGAATTTGGTAATCTTGAATATCAGAAGATATTGCCATTTTCAAATGAGTATTCAGTACTTTTTTAATACTTATTACGGTAGCTTTTAACTCATCACTATTCATTTGACACAAACCATAAGGTAAATAATAACTTGTTTTAAAACCTGCTTCAGAAAAAACCGGAAGCGCATTTGGGTTTTGTGTTTCAATAAGGATTTTATCTAATGGATAATTAATTTCATTAAATATTACCAATAATTTTTTTAATATTTTAATTGAATTAGCATCTGTTAAGTTTTTAATATCCAACCATAAAAAAGGTTTTTCATTAACCTTCAATACATCCAGATAGCTTTCAAATTTTAAATTTATTGATTCTGCAGGAGGGTGATTTACATCAAAAAAATCTTCCTTTTCAAAATACACTAAATCCAACTCTACCCCCTTAAAATATTTTAATGCTGAAGATAACTTATCAGCACTATTTACTCTGTGCGCTAATATTTTATCATAACTTCCTAGTAATTCTATTTTATAGGTAGCATATTTGTAATTATACCCTAAAAGGACAATTAAAGTCAATACAATAAACAAAAACTTACTTTTTCCTTTCATCATAATCTACATTATTACTTATCATTCGCTTTTTAAGCTGAAATTCAGCATTAAAAATACTTTTAGCAGCATCAAATTCATTAAAAGAAATACCACTTAAATCTGAAAAACTATGTATAAAATCTTCTAAATTATATTTTCTTTTTACAATACTTAATTTATCCAAAAACTCTGGGTGCTTTAATTTATATTTTTCTGACACCCATACCACAAAAGGCACTTCATACATTGGTGCTGAATCATTATATTCATCATGACCTGATCTATCCAAGGTATCATAAAGTTCATCACCATGATCAGAAAAATAAGCTACATAACTATTCGTTTTTGCTCCCTTTACTTTATCTATTATCACGCGAACTATAGAATCATTATACCTGATAGCATTATCATATGAATTCACCAATTTTTTTGACCGATCGTGCTTATATTTAGTATTTATATTTTCTCCACTAAAAAAATCAAATTTTGATGGATATCGTTTATCATAAGCATTATGTGTTCCCATTAAATGAATAAATATTATTTTTTTCTTGTCATGCTCCTTTAAAACATCATCTAAATATGGAATCAATTTCTCATCATAAACATTAAATATGTACTCATCAGAATTTATAAAATATTTATTTGATGCGGCACTTCCTATCATTGTAGGCACACTTTCATAAAACCCAACAGGTCGTTGATTTGACAACCAATAAGTAGTAAAACCTGATTGATTTGCTAGTTGTACAATTGAAGCGTTATTTTTTTTGTTTGGATTATCATAATTTGACAGTGTCAATATTTTTTCTAACGATAATATTGTATGTACATTCGGAGAAATAACATCTTCAAACACATATAATTCATCTTTTATCTCTGTTAATAATGGGTTAGTCTGTCTATTATAATCATATAACTGCATATGCCAATTAGAGGTAGATTCCCCTATAACAACCACATAAGTTTGTTGCTCGTTTGAACTTGAAACATTCGTCACACTACTACTTTCTTTTTGCGCTAATACATTTTTTAAGTTTTCCTTAGTTAATAGATAATCTTGATGTGAAGTATAACTTTCTAATAATATATTCTCGTATGAAAATCTAGTAAAAATCACATAACACGTAAGTATTGTAAAAGACAATACTACTATTTTTAAGAAAACATTCTCAAAGCATAAAACAGGTTGTTTTCTTGCTTTTAAATCGAAATTATCAGAATGAAAAACCTTCCTAAATATAAAAAAAAGAAGAAACAACAACACAAAAAACAATACTAGTATATCTTTATTCACAAAATTCATAAAAAACTCTGACGCCTCATAAACATTGGTTTCAAAAATCACATATAAAGCTGATGAATTTAGTTTAGAACCGTATTGAAAATAAAAACTTAACTTAATAAATATTAACAACATTAAAAGAAGACTAAAAAAGCTAAAAAGATATTTTCGAAATCGTACTTTTTTAACCACCATGGTTAACACTAGCAACACACTGGTAAACAACCCAAATGCAATCACTTCTCTAGTATAGCTGTACAAATTATTTATATAATACCCCCCTGAAATCGTTAAAAACAAGAAGGGAAAAAACAAAAATATTCCGTAAGAGAATATAGCTTTAAACTCTAATAATACTGATCTGAAAAATCTCAAGCTCAAAACGAAACATCTAATATTATACAACTATGCCATATTCGAATTTCAATAACCATTACTTCGGGTATTTTAGTTTTATATTTCTAACTAAATCCTCCAATCCATTTAGTTGCAACTCATACACTAATTGTAACATTTCTCCAAGTTGTCCTTTCGGAAAGCCTTTGTTATTATACCAAACAATATAGTGTTCAGGCAAGTTGATTAAATCCCTTCCTTTATATTTACCGAACGGCATTTTGGTGTGTGCCAATTTTATAAGATACTCTTGATTACTTTGAAGCAAATTCTAGTAGTTTTTGAAGTTCACTATCTATTTTTAGTTGCCAAGCTTTTTGTGCTTGCTCATTTTTAGAATGATCCGTTTCTAAATCATATTGTTTTTGAACAGACACTTTCTCATTTGTGATTCTTTGATAAACTACCTTAATTTCAGACTTCACTTTTTCTGAGAAATTCATCGTACTTAATTCCTTTCTGAATTTTCTTGTAAAAAGCTCTGTGATATCAAAATGTAATTGCTCATGTTTCAGCAACTCAACATCTCCTAAATAGCGTCTTTTCACCCATGACTTATTGGATACAAAAAAACAATTTATTTTATAATCCACAGAAACTTCCCCATTAACAACATCTGCAGAAAACCCATACGACATACCTGAGTAAGTAATTGCAGCATAAGGGTGACTTCTATCAGGAGTAGCTTTGAAATCGCTCCATTTTAGTTTTTCACCAGCATTCCATGATAATTCAATATCCTGTGCAATAGCAAATTGCATTGTCATAAAAAATAATATGAATACTAAACTTTTCATTATAACCAGTTGAATGTGATGTCTTTTTCAATATCAGGGTGCACACTATAATATACAGGACAGGTTAATGCTGCTCTTTCTAAAATAGTTTTTGTTGCGTCATCAAAAGTAAAAGGCAAAGTAAATACTACTTCTATTTTTGTAATCATTCTTGGATTTACCCCCATAGTTTTAGTAACATCTGCAGAAGCTCCTTCAATACTAATTTCTTTGGCATTTGCTTTCACCCCCATAATAGTAAGCATGCAACTAGCTAGAGCAGTAGCAACTGTATCGGTAGGAGAAAAAGCCTCTCCTTTACCATTATTATCAACTGGAGCGTCAGTAATAATTTCATTTCCCGACCTTAAATGTATTGAAGCTGTACGTAAAGCTCCTTTATATACTACGTTTGATGTTATCATGATTATTCTTCTTCTATAAGTGAACTTACTATGTTTGCTTCTACTATCGTTAACTCAGGAGTATAACGCAAAATATACATTGCCTTATTTACATATCCTCCAGTAGCTGACTTATAATAATTAAATTTATTTTCTAAATATGATGTTTCTCCAATTGAACTTGCTGCATTCTCAATAGTTGTTGATACTGCTTGCCTTAATAAAACATCCATTGCTAAATCATACCCTCTTAGAGCATATTTACTTGGAAGTTTACCATACATATCTTGGTATTTGTTCACAAAAGCATCTCCTTTCTCAAAAGCCAATTCTTTAGTTCCCGAAGGAAAGTGAAAGTTTAATTTTGCTTTATACCTATTGGCAATAGCAGGATTATCAAATGTTTTTTTACTACTTGTAGTAAACAATGTTATTTTATGGTTTTTAACTTTTGTATCTAAAATACTTGTCACTGTAGCTACTAAGCCAACTTCAGCCGCTTCTACTATAACAATATTTTCGTCTACTTCATTTAACAAACCATCAAAATCTTTTGGAATCAGCAAATTACCTTCTCTTGGATTAATTATTTTTGCTGTTGGGAATTTTGCAAGTAACTCATTTTTCACTGCATTCATTTTTTCATCAGCTATAATAATTATAGGTTTCCCAACACCATACGATTCAAGAAAATGAATCATTTGATCTCGCTCATAATTGACAGCTGTAGCTGTTTGAAACAAGTTTTTATGCAGAGAAGATTTTTTTAATGCAAATGGTGCCAAAACTGGAATGTTTTTTTCCGCTAACCCTTCTGCTACTAATGTTACATTTGCAGCAACTAAAGGACCAATAACCACTTCATTTTCTTCAAAAGAATTAGCAAGTAAAGTTGTTACCCTTTTAGAATTTGCTTTAGCATCTCTTCTATTGTACTCTGTATCAAAAACTCTTAATTTTGTAGATATCCCAGCAGTTTTCATCGAATCAACTGCCATTAACACTCCTGAATAAAAATCTAAAGAAGCATTGGTATTACGGTACCTCATTACTACTTTTTTAATATTAGAAACCGAATCGTTTTCTACTATTTTATCTAACATTAATGGCAACATTAAAGTAATATGTTGCGTATTGTAATTAGAAATACTATCCAGTAAATTAAAGGATGCTACTTCCGATTTTATAAATTTGTTTTTAGGGTACTTTAAAACCATTCCAACCTTTAAGCCATCAACCAAACTAGGATTTAAAACCTCTAATGAATCTTTAGAAACCCCAAGCTTTTTAGTCAAACTATAAAACGCCTCTTGTGGTTTTACCGTATAGTAATCAAACTCATCATCTGGAACAACAGTTTCTATTACTGTCTTTTTAGTTATAGTTAATACTTGTCCGATTTTTAACCCATCAACTATTACTGGGTTTTGCGCTTCCAACTCAAGAATTGTAATACCATATTTTTTTGAAATACCATACTTACCTTCTTTTGGTTGTACCTCATGACTAATAGTTTCAGTAATTATTTTAGTCGTTGACTCTTCTATAACTTCTTCAGGAGTTGTAACTACTTGACTTACCAATTTCCTATCAAAAACAGGTATTTTAATTTTATCACCTTTTTCTATCTGATTTGCGTACAAACGAGTATTATATTTTTTAATATTAGCTTCGCTTACCCCATGTGCCTTTGCTACACTAGATAAGGTTTCTTTTTTCTTAACTCTATATTTCATTAACCCAATTAAAGCTGGGTCAAATGGATATTGACTATTTTTTAGTAGCACTAATACTTCTCCAGCCTTTAATCCAGCTTCAGCATCTGGATTCAATTGATACAACTCATAAGGAGTAACTTGATACTTTTCAACAATTGTACTTAGTGTTTCTCCAGTAGCAACAATGTGCTCCTGAAACCCTTGCCCAAAAACAGATACTGAAACTCCTATAATAAAAAGTAATCCTAAAAGTATTTTTTTCATATTCTAAATATATTTCTCAAAGACATAATTACAATCTTCTTGCCAAAAATTAAATCAACTTACAATATATGATTAAATTTAATGTAATTAAAAAACAAAACCACCAAATATTGGTGGTTTTGAATATTTTAAAAAGAACAGAAAATTACTCCCATTCAATTGTAGCTGGTGGTTTAGAACTGATATCATATACAACTCTATTTACACCTTTTACTTTATTAATAATATCGTTAGATATTTTTTGTAAAAACTCATAAGGTAAGTTTACCCAGTCAGCCGTCATACCATCAGTACTTTCTACAGCCCTTAAAGCTACAGCCTTTTCATAGGTACGTTCATCTCCCATTACCCCTACTGATTGTACTGGTAATAAAATAGCTCCTGCTTGCCACACTTTGTCATACAAACCGTGTTCACGCAAACCATTAATGAAAATAGCATCTACTTCTTGTAACATTGCTACTTTTTCTGGAGTAATATCACCTAAAATCCTGATTGCTAAACCAGGCCCAGGAAATGGATGACGTCCTAATAATTTTGCATCAATTCCCATAGAAGCTCCTGCTCTACGAACCTCATCTTTAAAAATCATACGCAAAGGCTCTACAATTTTTAATTTCATAAAATCAGGTAAACCACCTACATTATGATGTGACTTAATTGTTGCTGATGGCCCACCATCTGCAGATACTGATTCAATTACATCAGGATAAATAGTTCCTTGAGCTAACCATTTAACACCTTCTATTAAATTTGATTCTTGATCAAATACATCAATAAACACTTTACCTATTGCTTTACGCTTAGCTTCTGGATCTGACAAACCTTCCAATTCATCATAGAATTGCTGAGAGGCGTCTACTCCTTTCACATTCAACCCCATTCCCTCATATTGTTTTAATACAGAAGAATATTCGTTTTTACGTAATAAACCATTATTTACAAAAACACAGTATAAATTATCACCAATTGCTTTTTGTAATAACACTGCCGCTACTGTAGAGTCTACTCCTCCAGAAAGCCCTAAAACAACTTTATCATTTCCAACCTTTTCTTTTATATCAGCTACGGTTGCATCTACAAAATTATCTGAAGTCCACTCTTGAGCAACTCCTGCAACACCTACTAAGAAATTTTCTAATAGTTGTTTTCCATCTTTAGAATGGTATACTTCTGGGTGAAATTGAATAGCATATGTTTGCTCTCCTTCAATTTCATATGCTGCATTTTTAACATCATGAGTACTAGCAATACACTTGTAGTTAGACGGTAAACTTAAAATAGTATCTGAATGACTCATCCATACTTGAGAACCAACTTCAATTCCTTTAAACAAAGGAGATTCAGTATTGACGTATGATAAGTTTGCACGACCATACTCACGTGTATTAGAAGAACCAACCTCACCATCAAAGAAATGAGCTAAATACTGAGCTCCATAACAGATACCCAATAACGGCTTCTTTCCTTTAACCGCAGATAAATCAATCATTGGTGGATTTTCTCCTCTAACTGAATGTGGAGAACCCGATAAAATAACTGCTTTATAATCGTCAAAATTGTATTTCTTACTGTTATAAGGATGAATTTCACAGTAAATATTTAATTCTCTTACTCTACGCGCAATCAGCTGCGTAACTTGAGAACCGAAGTCTAGAATAAGTATTTTATTTTCCATGTGCAAAAATAAAAATTGCATTTTTACCTACCTACAAAAAACAATACTTTTTTACATGAATTTTTAAGACTGCTTTGTTATAAACGAATAGTATGTATTAATCCCCATTATTGCCATATTAGTAATAATTATCGGCAACCCTATTCTTATTGACGGCATCATAAACCCATATGCAACAAATAATAAGCAACCTACGATGTTTACTCTTCTTAATTTTTTTACATCCTTCATTGTAAAAGAGCATAGTACAACTATTGATGCCAAATAGCCTACAACCTCTATTAAAGTCAATTCCATAATTATTTTTTAAGTATTAAATAAAAACCAATAACAATACTACAAAAAAAATACCACTGCAGTTATGCAGTGGTATTATATAATTTAATCTTAAGTAAGATTTATTATTTAATAGGATTACGTTTTCTATCTGCTTCCGTTAAGTGAACTTTACGTAAACGTAAGAAGTTTGGTGTAACCTCTACATATTCATCTTTTTGAATAAATTCTAAAGCTTCTTCTAAAGAGAATTTAATTGCCGGTACAATTTTCGCTTTATCATCTGCTCCAGAAGAACGTACGTTAGATTGTTTTTTCGTTTTAGTAATATTTACTGTCATGTCATCACGTCTTGAATTTTCTCCAATAACCTGACCTTCATAAATATCTTCACCTGCTTCAACGAAGAAACGACCTCTATCTTGTAACTTATCGATTGAATAAGGGATAGATTTTCCTCTTTCCATAGAAATTAAAGATCCGTTTAATCTTTCAGGGATTGCTCCTCTTAAAGGTTGGTATTCTTTAAATCTATGTGCCATGATAGCCTCACCAGCTGTAGCAGTTAATAACTGATTACGCATTCCGATAATTCCTCTAGAAGGAATTAAGAACTCACAAATCATACGGTCACCTTTAGCTTCCATAGATGTCATTTCACCTTTACGCATAGAAACCATTTCTACTGCTTTACCTGAAACTGATTCTGGTAAATCAATAGTTAATTCCTCAATAGGCTCACATTTAACACCATCAATTTCTTTGATGATAACTTGCGGCTGACCTATTTGCATTTCGTATCCTTCACGACGCATTGTTTCTATCAATACTGATAAGTGTAATACACCACGACCGAATACTAAAAATTTATCTGCACTACCTGTTTCGTTAACACGTAAAGCCAAATTCTTTTCTAATTCTTTATTTAACCTGTCTTTAATATGACGAGATGTTACATATTTACCATCTTTTCCGAAGAAAGGAGAATCGTTAATTGTAAACAACATACTCATTGTTGGCTCATCAATAGCAATAGTTGCTAATGCTTCTGGATTTTCGATGTCAGCAATAGTATCACCAATTTCAAAACCTTCTAATCCAACAATTGCACAAATATCTCCAGTTTTAACTTCAGATACTTTTAAACGTCCAAGACCTTCAAATAATTGTAATTCTTTAATCTTACATTTTACAATGCTACCGTCTCTCTTACAAAGCGATACTTGCATACCTTCTTTTAAAGTTCCACGAGTTAAACGTCCGATTGCAATTCTTCCTGTAAAAGAAGAAAAATCTAATGACGTAATTAACATTTGAGTATTTCCTTCTTTTGGTTCAAAAGTAGGAATGTGCTCCAAAACCATATCTAATAACGGCTCAATATTATCAGTTTCATCTTTCCAATCATCGCTCATCCAGTTGTTCTTCGCAGAACCATATACTGTTGGGAAATCCATTTGCCATTCTTCTGCACCTAATTCGAACATTAAGTCGAATACTTTTTCATGAACTTCTTCAGGAGTACAGTTTTCTTTATCTACTTTGTTTACAACAACACAAGGTTTCAATCCTAAATCGATTGCTTTTTGCAATACGAAACGTGTTTGAGGCATTGGTCCTTCAAATGCATCTACTAAAAGTAATACACCATCAGCCATGTTCAATACTCTTTCCACTTCTCCACCGAAATCGGCGTGACCTGGAGTATCGATAATATTAATTTTTGTACCCTTATAGATTACAGATACGTTTTTAGAGGTAATAGTAATTCCTCGTTCTCGTTCTAAATCGTTGTTATCAAGAATTAAATCTCCAGTATTTTGGTTTTCACGAAATAACTGGCAATGGTACATAATCTTATCTACCAACGTTGTTTTACCATGATCGACATGGGCAATAATTGCAATGTTTTTAACAGAACTCATAACTATAAATCTCTAATTTAAGGGTGCAAAGGTACGCTTTTTTATTTAACCACTATCTTACTTCCTTTATTATACCTAATTAATATGTTATGTCTTTCTTAAAGCCATTAACCTTATAGCTAAAAAGCCTATCTTTGCGCAAAAAATTTCTATCATGAATTTAGATTTAATTCCAAACATCAAGCATACATCAAGTAATAACTTTTTTTTATTAGCCGGACCATGTGCTATTGAAAGTGAAGACATGGCTATGCGTATTGCAGAGAAAGTAATTGGTATTACTGATAAATTAGAAATACCTTATATTTTTAAAGGATCTTTTAAAAAAGCTAATAGAAGTAGGATTGATAGTTTTACAGGAATTGGTGATGAAAAAGCATTAAAAATATTACGCAAAGTTTCGGAAACATTTAATGTACCTACAGTAACTGATATTCATGAAGTGTCCGATGCAGCTATGGCCGCTGAATATGTTGATGTATTACAAATACCCGCATTTTTAGTTCGTCAGACAGACTTAGTTGTTGCTGCCGCCAAAACAGGAAAAGTAGTTAACTTAAAGAAAGGTCAATTCATGAGTCCAGAAGCTATGCAACATGCAGCTCAAAAAGTTAGAGATGCTGGAAGCGATAAAGTTTGGATTACTGACAGAGGGACCATGTTTGGGTACCAAGATATGATTGTTGACTTTAGAGGAATACCAACTATGCGTCAATTTGCTCCAACTGTTTTAGATGTAACACACTCCTTACAACAACCAAATCAAAGCTCAGGAGTTACTGGTGGTAGACCTGATATGATTGAAACAATTGCTCGTGCTGGAATTGTAAACAATGTAGACGGATTATTTATAGAAACACATTTTGATCCTGCAAACGCAATGAGTGATGGTGCGAATATGCTACACTTAGACCATTTAGAAAACCTACTAACCAATTTGGTTAAAATCAGAAAAACGGTTAATGAATTATAAAATTATCTTAATATTCCTTTTTATAGGGATTACATCAATTGGTTTTTCTCAAGAAGAATCTGTTACACAAGAAACCACATACACTTATAACAAAAATAAAGGAAAAGCTTATTTTTATTGGGGAGGAAACAGAGCTAAATATTCAAAATCTGACATTGAATTTGAAGGTGAAAATTACAAATTCACCCTTCAAGATGTAAACGCACAAGACAAACCTAAAGGCTGGCACATTGATTACATCAATCCCGCTAGGATGACTATTCCACAAACTAATTTTAGATTAGGGTATTATATACATGATAACTATCAAGTTTCTTTTGGCCTTGACCACATGAAATATGTTGTTATAAGACCACAAAATGTTAGGATTGATGGTTATATTAATTTTGACGGTATTGAAGATGGTGATGCAAATTACAATGGTGTTTATAATAATGATGTAATAAATTTAATTGACACTAAAAACCCCGATGGAGACCCACAGTTTTTTGCATTTGAACATACGGATGGATTAAACTATATGAACATAGAAATTGCTCGTGTAGATGATTTAGGAGAATACTTTAACCTCAACCCAGATAATATCCAAATCAATTTAATTGAAGGTATTGGTATAGGAGGGTTATATCCAAAAACAAACGCTACGGTAATTGGTAAAAAAAGAAATGATGAGTTTCATTGGTCAGGATATGGTGTTAGCGCAAAAGCCGGACTTGGGCTTGTGTTTTTTAATCACATCCAAATTCAAACTGAATTAAAAGGAGGATTCATTAATATGCCTTGGATTAAGACTACTGTTGATGGCGATACTGCTAAACAAAAGTTTTGGTTCATACAGCATAATATAACTGTTGGATATGTATTTCAGTTATTCAATCAAGCTAAGAAAAACAAATAAATTTCACCCTTCAAAACAAAAAACCTTAAGTTAAAACTTAAGGTTTTTTGTTTTGATAGAGTTTTCTAGCAACTTCTAATACTTCAATCAATATTTGATTATCTACTTCCTCGATGGTTCTATATCTCAGAGACACTATCTTTTTTCTATTTTCAGTAACCAAATACTCTTGATGTACTTGTATTAATTTACCCTTTACCAGACCTACGTCAACAAACTCCTTTTTATGACTGGCATTGAAGTAACAAAATGGTTTTCCGTTTAAATAATAAAAGGGTATTTTATATTTATATTTTAATTCCAACTCAGGAATAGTTCGCTCTACTATTAGTTGCAAGTACAGTAATATATCTCTATACAGTTCTGGCTGATTTAGTATATAATTTTCTGCTGGATTCAAAACCAAAGGTTTATTTATGATTAATTCTTAAAATTAACCCAAAATTTTAATCTCTATTAGGAAAACATAAAATTTTAATTAACTTTGTTTTTCAAAGTACTTTAACATGACGGATCAAGATTACTTAAAAGATTTATCAGAAATTAAATCCTTAATGAATAAATCATCTCGATTTATTTCCTTGAGTGGGCTATCTGGTATTATGGCTGGCATATACGCTTTAATTGGATCAGCATATGCATATTGGCTAGTTACTTCAAGCGTAAAAGGATATTTAATTTTAGATGGTCGAATATTTAATATTGTCCTTGTAGATTTATTCCTAATAGCTTTTTGTACTATAGTTACTGCAATATTTTTGACTGCCAGAAAAGCAAAAAAAAACAAAGAGAGTGTTTTTGATAAAACTGGACTAAGAGCAATGATTAACTTTTTAATTCCATTAGTAGCAGGAGGAATATATATCTTAATCATTCTTAATCAACAGAAATACGGGCAAACTGGCGCCTTGATGCTTATCTTTTATGGATTAGCTTTAGTTAATGCTTCTAAGCACACCATAGGACAAATTAAATATTTAGGTTATATAGAAATTATTTTAGGACTGATTTGCGCTATATTTCCTGGCTATGGATTCTGGCTATGGGTACTCGGTTTTGGGGTAATGCACATTGTTTATGGAGTCATTATGCATTTTAAATATGACACAAAACTGTAAATAGCCGTCAGCATCAGTAAACAGTATATTTTTAATACTTTTGTAAAAAACAACGTAATTAGTGTCCAAAAACATCATTCAACATATCAATAAAATATTTGATCATAGAATCAGACTCGGAATTATGTCTATTCTTATGGTTAACGAATATGCTGAGTTTAACACTTTAAAAGAATTATTAGGAGTTACTGATGGAAACCTGGCAAGCCATATAAAAGCTTTAGAAAAAGCCGAATTCATTATTATTGAAAAACAATTTATTGGTAAAAAACCTAACACTCGTTATAGCACTAGTAAACTAGGGAAGTTAGAATTTAAAAAACATTTAAATGCACTTGAAAAACTAATAAAACAATAATCACTTTTTTTTAACTTATCACTTTGAATTTCAAAGTACTTTATATTATGAAAATAAGAAAACAGCTAATCATCTGGTTATTTGAAATATCGAAAACGGTTTACACTTACCTATTCAAACATCATAAAGCATGGAATGTTACTAAAAAAGACCTTTTGACGTTACCAAATGATTCTTTCGGCTATCATTTAGGCTCTTTCTTAGACAATAACAACTTTGAACTCATACCAAAAGTAGAGCGACATGATGCTTATCACACCTTAACTGGATACGGTACAAAAGTAGAAGATGAAATTGCTTTACAATACTTAAGCTATGGTAACGGAAAAAGAAGTCCGTACATGTACGGAGCAATTATTTTAGGAAGCATACTATTGCCTGACTACCTCAGTTATTACATAAAATCTTATAAAATAGGAAAACAAGCCAATGCTTTTCATCATTTAGATTTTAGCAAACTATTATATACACCTATTTACGAATTAAGGTTTTGCTTTTTTACAGAAGTACAAATTCAATCTATATCAATTATTTAATTCTCATCATTATGGAACAAACACCAGTAACTCAGAACAAATTTAGCCACTGGCTAAAAACATCAATCACAGCAAGGATGATTATGATAGCCACTATCATCTTAATCTTACTTATTCCACTAGCGTTTATTAAAGACCTCATAAGGGAACGAGAATTCAGGCAAGATGATGTTGTTAATGAAATAAATGAAAAATGGGGAGAAGAAGTAGTTCTCTACGGACCAATTTTGAAAGTACCCTATAAAACGTACAAAGAAACTTCTGTATTTAATCAAGATACCAAACAATATATTACAGAAACTGAAAGTTTTATGAATTATGCATATTTCTTTCCAAAAAAAATAGATATTAAAGCAAATGCAACTTCCATAAATAAAAAAAGAAACAATTTTGAATCTGTAGTTTATGAGAGTGAAATCGATATAAAAGGAAGTTTTGAACAACCCAATTTTATCTCTAAATCAATTTCTGACAAAGATATTGTTTGGGACAAAGCTTCTATTGTTTTTAAAACTTCAAACTTAAAAGGAATCAAGAGTGAGGTCAACGTTCAACTAAACAAAAACAGCTATGACTTTGAAACAAATTATAGTTCTGATAAGAACAATCAAAATAATTTAGATGAATTAGAAAGCTCTTATTTAAAACAAGAAAACATTGATTTTTCAATAAATCAAAACTTTAACATGAATCTAGCTTTTAACGGTAGTAAGAGTATGCGTTTTATACCAATAGGAAAAGTTACAACTGCTACAATGACTTCAAATTGGATAAACCCTAGTTTTACAGGGAATTTTTTACCTCAAGATGAAGGAGAAAAAGTAACACAGGATGGCTTTAAAGCTAATTGGAAAGTATTAGATATTAACAGACCTTTTTCACAACAGTTTTTCAATCATTTACCCAACCTAAACGAATATGCATTTGGAACAAATTTTATAGTTCCTGTGGACGAATACCAAAAGAGTAACCGCTCTGCCAAATATGGATTTATGGTTATTGGATTAACATTTTTAGTTTTCTTTTTAATTCAAACTATGAGCAAAATAAACATTCACCCTTTTCAATATGTAATGATAGGTGTTGCTTTGGTCATGTTTTATACTTTACTTATTTCCATCTCGGAGCACAGTAGCTTTTTAAAAGCATATTTGATAGCTGGAGGTGCTGTTGTTATATTGATAACATTATATTCTAAATCGATTTTAAAGAGTTTTAAATTCGTGTTTTTAATAGGAACATGTTTAACTGTTCTATACGGATTTATTTTTGTGATAATTCAACTAGAAAATTATGCTTTACTAGTGGGAAGCATTGGCTTGTTCATCATTTTAGCAGTTGTAATGTTTGTCTCTAGAAAAATAGACTGGAATAACGGATAACCTCAATAATCATTGTCAATCTGAGCTTAAAGAAAACACCTTAAAACTTCGACAAGCTCAGCTTGACAATTCAACTCAAAACACATGAACTCATCATTGGACATTTCAAAAATTGTAGCCGGCATTAGCTTTATTATTGGAACTTTATTCTTAGTAATACATTTGTTCTTTAAAGGTCCTTCAATAGTCCTGTTCGGCTTATATTATGTTATAATAGCTTTTGTATTTAACACTCTTGTATTCTTAGCTTTAATGGTCAGGTTAATAAATCATTCAGAAAAATGGAGTGAATTGTTAAAAGCTATTGGTGTAATTTTAATTAACATTCCCATTGCTATTGGATACTTTTTTATTGTAATCAATTCAAACTAAAGCAATCATGCTTAAATTCAACGTTAGTTCCTTTACTACTTTTATACTGTTATTCCTAACTGAAATAGCCATTGTAATCTTTTTAAATGGGGGTTTTATCAGGCATGTTTTTGGTGATTATTTAGTAGTATTACTCCTGTATTGTTTCTTAAAAAGTTTTTTTTCTATTTCTAATAATATACTAGCAGCCGTAACTTTATTAATCGCTTTTACTGTGGAGTTCATACAACTCACTCCCCTATTAAAATCACTAGGATTAGCAAATCATCCTTTAGCCAACTTAGTTTTTGGCAACACTTTTTCATTCACAGACTTATTAGCCTATACATTTGGCTATATAACCATTATCATTTTTAACTTTTCTACATTATGCAATCACTTTTTACCAAACAGAACAAAGTAGTAACTATTAATATTATTTTTTGCCTAGTATTAATTTTACTTAGGGTGAAATTTACACAAAGTATCACCTATATGTTCTTAATTTGGAACTTATTTTTAGCAGGTATCCCGTATGCTATGTCACAATTAATTAAAAGTAATAATTGGATTAAAAGCACAAGTACCCTACTAATAATGGCTTTATCTATTTGGTTATTATTCCTACCCAATGCACCTTACATTATTACCGATTTAATTCATTTAAATCATATCAACTCTAACCTTATTTGGTTTGATGCTTTACTCATTTTCGTGTTTGCTGCAAACGGACTGTTATTAGCCGTTCTATCTATGGTTGATGTTCACACCATATTAAAAGAAAAATGGAGCAATATTGTCGCATCATTAAGTATCATTCTAATATCGCTTCTTTCCGGGTTTGGAATTTATCTAGGAAGATACTTACGTTGGAATTCCTGGGAGCTATTTACTCAACCCAATACCCTTTTTCAAGATGTTATTATGAGTTTACAAAACACTAAAGCCTTGGGTGTAACAGTAAGCATGGCCTGTTTACTACTCCTGTTTTTTCCTTCTTACTTACATTTATTGCATAAAAAACCAGCTTCTGAATAAGAAGCTGATTTTAATTTTATTATTTATTTTTTTTATTTAATTACATACCGGTGGTGACGGAACTGTGGCAGTACTTACACCTCCTCCATTTGTACAATTATTCGAATATGCTTCAATCCACAAAGTTTCTGAGATAGGCACTCCAGTAACAGTTATTGTACTTGTAGCGTAATCAGTAGGAGAAACTGTACCAGAAGATACGTAAACCTGATTCTCTATTATTGAGTCAAAAGAAAACACTGCTGTATATGTAGTGTTTCCAGCCTCACATGTTGTTGACACAAAAGTTAAAATTGGCAACTGCTCAATAATGATATTGAATAACATAACAGTAATATTCCCTCCTACGTCTACCCGTATATATATCGTTTCATAATAAGCTGTTGTATTACAATATTGATTGATATTAGAAATTGCATTTGTACTTGAATCAGCATCAATTTGTGTTTGATGATAAGTAACTGTACCTACATTACCGTTTAATATATAAGCAGTTTGATCTAAATTTATCATACAAGAAATTCCAGATCCTGGTGTATCTTCACAATATATAGGATTCTGTGGCTGGTTTAAGTTACAAGTTTGCACTACTAAGCTCACCTCTCCTATTCTGAAATATGGCAAGTTATTATGATTTACTCTTGAAAATACAATTGCAGAAGCAGAAGTATATGGAGAACTTAATGGATTCGTTTCATTTTCAGCATCCATTTCTGATATATAATAAATAACACTTACATCAGATTGATTTCCTATAACATTAACATCCAAACCGATTAAGTCAAAAAATTCAACCCCATTACTATCATTATCACATTCGGCAGCAGTTGTATAATTAGCGTTTACATCGTAAACATCCAAATAATTAACTACACCATCACCATCTGTATCATCATTAGTAAAATCACCATCATTATTTATATCTTCATCAGCAGTTAGCACTCCATCACCATCATCATCGGTATCATTATAATTTGGGATACCATCTTGATCTGTATCATCATTTGAATAATCATTATCTTCATTTAAGTCTTCAAATTCATCAAAAATGCCATCACCATCTGTATCTTCAAAAGTCCCACAAGAAGTGATAATTCCTAAATCGGTAACAGCACTTAATAATCCTGTAATAACTGTAGTTGCTTGTTGACCTCCCATATCAATACCCTGAGCTGAAAAATCATCTCCAACATTTCCACAATAACTGTACGAATGAGCAATAACTCCATTGGTAACAGCTATATATTGAACAGAATTGTTATGATTAAATTGAATATATCCGTCTGTAATTGGGCTTCCGTTACAATCATTAAACGCTCCAGTTAACTGAACACTCGTGTAATTAGCATCTACTACAACTGTAATAGTACTATCTGTACTAAAAGACCCTATTATTACTTCAAAAGGAACATTACAATTGGTAACCTCCATAATAAAATTCAACTCTTCATCAATTGGTACCTGTCCACAAGCATACCCGTTTTCGTTAGTCCAACTATAAGCATTAGCCCCCCATCCAGATGGAGTACTTGTTCTATTTAAAGTAAAAAACTGGTTCCCAATTGGATTTCCTGAGGGATCAACAACATTAATACATAACTGAACTAAAGGCAATTGCACATCACAGTTCCAAAAAGAAAAATGAGAAACTTCTCCCACATACTTCCCATTGGTTAAAGTAGCAAAACCTTCTTCTTTCCAATACCCATTTATTTCATCAAAATGCCATAATGGTATCGTTTGTGGCGCATTAGTTGCGATATTGGATATTGGTAATTCTATTTGAGCTGTAGTCCCTTCGGCTAATTGTAATTTTTCTCCTGAAGCTCCTTTTAATTCAACTGCTAACATACCAAAGGTTTCCAAAACTTTTTCGTTACCACTTGCGTCTTCAGCATATAACATACCAGGCATCATATTTCCTACATTTTCATCAGCAGGGTCTAAATGTTTCATAATAACCGATACTGCACCAGTATATACTGAACCATCAGTTTTTACATAGTCACCTTCAAAATTTACCTGAGTTCCGTTCGGCAAACTAACCTCACTTACTTCGCCTGAATTTATAGTAGCTACGACATCCTCTGCCAATAGCATTATTTTTACTTGATTTACTCCCGAAGTTGGCACTAGCGCTCTTGACCCATTAATATATCCTGCCTTAGCCGCTTTTATATAAGCGAACTTTTCATATACAGAAGCATCTTGAATTGTAAACACTCCATTCACATCAGTCAAAGCATTCATCCCTCCTACAGAAATACTTACTCCTTCTACTGCTTCGTTATTTTCGTTTACAACTGTCCCGAAAAAACGAGCTGTAGTTGAACTTCCAAAATTATCAGAAAATTCTGTTTGAAATGGAATTGGTACTTGAATTGATGTTTCATCTTGTTCACAAGAAATAAAAATACTTGCTACCAGCAGAAGCACTACAAATAAAATATTAATCTTTTTCATAAATTTCATTAGTTTGTTATTGTATGTTCTTATAACGTGAACAAAGACACTATTCCCTACCCATCAACTATGCTATATAACGAGTAATCAGGTAAGTTATCGAAAAACAAAAAAGCAACTACCTTTATAGTAGTTGCTTTTTTAAATATCTAAACCTAAGAATATTTTACTCTTTTCCATCTACATAACCCTGAAGATACTCATACCTCTCGGTTAATTTCCCATCTGAAGTTGTCATCTTAGCGCGTTCTAACACACCATCTTTATCATTGTTATAAAAAGCTGGGATTACATGTTCTAAAAACATTTCGCCAAAACCTTCACTAGCATCTTTAGGCAACTCACACGGTAAATTATCTACTGCCATTACTACAATAGCCTTATCATCCATAAAATCAATTTCAGACTCTGTTTGTGGATTATATCCATAAATAGGATCTGCGATAGTAGATGCCTTAATAGTACACGCTACAGGCCCGTCAATATCACACGAAACATCAGCTACAACTTTAATATTAAAACCCGCTGATTTACAATCCTCTCTTGTAATTAAAAACGGTGCAGCATTGTCATAAAAATGTCCTGCAATAAAATAATCAGTCACATTAGCGAAACGCATAAAATCTGAATCATATTCATTTGCATTATTATAAAAGTCTTCCTTACCTAATTCTTGTCCGTCTTTACGTTTATTATAATCCAGCACATCTATTTTACAATATACAGCTTCATCAAAAGATCCATTTAAATATTCCTCAACAGAAACTTCTTTGATTTTTAAATGATCCAATATCTCTTTTGCACCATGAGCTACTTTACCATTCCCTGTTAAGCAGATTTTAATATTTGGTAAGTTCAATTTATCTAGTTCTTGCTTCATCTCATCTAAATTAGATAAATGTTCAGCTTTTGGCATTTCCCATAAATCATGCTTTTTACCGTAGGCAATAAAACCATTATAAGCACCTACTATTCCAGCATATCTACCAAAACCAATTAACCTAGACCCTGAAGCCTTAGTAATTGTTTCATGATCAAACAATTCAATATTCTTAGCCAAAACTGCTTGCAATAATTTTCTATTGTAAGGAGCTTTTTTTATAGTGTGTGAAAAAAAGAAGTATTTCTTATTAGCCACTAAAGCTTCTATAGGCACTTCCTTAACTCCAAACATTACATCGCAATCAGTTACATCATCTACTGGTGTAAATCCAGCAGTAGCATATTCCTCATCTTTAAAAAAGCGAATATCTGAAGACTCTACAGCAAACTCCAGTTTAGGGAATTGAGCAACAACATCCTTACATAACGTAGGAGGGAATACAACTCTTCTATCAGGTGGGTTTTTTCTTTCTTTTATAATTGCAAACTTCATTTCGAAAGGACTGTTAAGTGTTATTTTAAAACTTTTGGCTAAACTACCATATTTATATAACAATATCAAGCTCAAAAAAGCACTAAATGACTACTGAAAAACAGATTTTTAAAAAAAAAGTTAAATAAAATAAAATCATGATATTCACCTCCTATCATTTTTGTAGGTTTGTGGTGTTCTTTGATATATGGGGTCGACTGGTTTTGACAGCGAGACCAATAAAGTAATAAGCATGTCGAGCGGTGATATATCGCTCGTAAATATCTATATCACACTTTTTAAACGGCGAGAATAACTACGCTTTAGCTGCTTAATCCGAATTATAGTAGGATTAGCCTCGGTACACAAGGTGTACAAGCTGAATGTCTGCTGAAAGCCTTGGTTAACGGCGTTCTATTTACAGGCATCGTAAAAGTTAACATAGGATTAATACTACTTCGTTATTAGTTCAACAACTCAAGAAGATAAGGGTAACACTGGCTGTTTTTGGTCTATTATTATCACGAAAATTAAACAAAAACTAAACATGTAGAAAGTTATCTTATTGCTTGTATGGACGAGAGTTCGATTCTCTCCGGCTCCACAATTAAACACCCTAACACCTTTATTATTAGTTGTTAGGGTTTTTTATTAGTCAACATTTAGTCAACATTGTTTTAAAAGTGCGTTTTTCACATTTTCTGCACTAACTATAAAATATTCTCCTAATCTTTAATAAACATTAAATAAATTAATAAGTTTATTTCTTTATATTAGACTAAAAACTAAACAATATGGCTAATTACAAAAAATCCTTATTATTAATAAAGGAACATTTAAAAGAAAATGAAACTATAAAAGAATCTGTTTTCGGTGCTTATGAAAATAACAACACTACAAAGAACGGTGTTTTTGTTGCAACCGAAACTCGAATTGTGTTTTATGGAAAAAAGTTATTTGGATTTGATTTAGAAACATTTCCTTTTAAAAACATATCATCAATAGAAATGTCTAAAGGTATGATGGGGCATACTATAACAATTTTTACTTCAGGTAACAATGCGAAAATGAAATGGATTAATAACGGCGATATTTCCAAATTTATTGAATATGTTAACTCAAACATTGGAACCAACCAACAACCTGACAATAGTAAATTAAGTACTGAAAATGATATTCCATCTCAATTAGAAAAATTAGCTGAACTAAAGACTAAAGGAATTTTAACCGAAGAGGAATTTAGTAACAAAAAGAGTGAGCTACTCGCTAAGATGTAACTAAGTAATTAAAAGATACACAAAAAAAAAGTGTTTAGGTACTTTGTAGACTATACCACTCTACTGCAATATGTTCCGATCTGCATTAAAAAAACAGTTTACACATATTTAAAACTTGTTATATTATTTGTGTTATTGTTACAAATACAACACTTTATTGATACGATAAAACATAAGAAAAGGCACTCCTACTTAAAGAAGTGCCTTTTTAATACAAATATGATATAACTTAATAACTAAGAATCTTTAAGCATCAATACAGCTAATTTTTTATCATATACGATTAACCCACCTTTAACAATATATCCTTTTTGCATATATTCATTAATTCCCTTTTGAATTTCTAAAATATCAAAGTGTTGAATAATTTTACTGTCAGTCATTTGAATTAGCAAGCTTTTTCCTGTAGCTCCAGCTTCTTCAATTACTATCGTGTTATTTTCGTTTTGCATCTTTGAGTTATTTTACGGTTAAAATTGAATTGTAATTAAATTCGATGGTTTCTAAATCTGTACTAAGATCTTTAACGAATTTATTAATAGGTTCAAGTATATGTTTACGCTCAATATTTAAAGCTCTTGAAGCCTGAACATAATTTTTAATATCCTCAATTAGCACAATTTGTTTTTTGTTTTCTGCATATAACATGAATAATTCTTTCGGCACGTTGACTATTATTTTATCCTTAGAGATTTTCACGAAATCAAACAAAGTGTACGTTTTAATTGTAGGTGCGCTTTTCATTATTTCAGCAAATACAAAATCTCGTGTTCTATGCTTACTATAACTATAAAAACTATTATTTAACTTGTAGAAGTCAAATTTTCCGTTTAAAAACACTTTATATCTGTCTTCCAACTCCTGGAGATGCGTTGTATCTAGTCCGCAATTTTCAATATACTTATCATATAAAAATGCTTTGTAGAATTTCTTGTGCTGGCTCTCATGGTATTTATGAAATATCTTAATAAAATCACCTTGTTTTAAATCTTCAAAACTAAGTTTAGTATCTACATTTAATTTTTTAAATTCCGTTATCGTATCATTAAATATTACAGACACCCCTTGAAAATGGTTTTCAAAATTAGGGTGTGATTTTTCGTTGTATTCTAATATTATTTTTGTCATTATATTTTATATTTTAATTGCCATTATATTAATTGTATTATATTTTCGAAATATGCAATAGTGACCTAAGGCGGTAAACCGCTTGTAAAAAATTTCATAGTAAATATTGTAATTAAGGTGTAGAGTGTGTAGAGCTAATCTCTATAAACTTCTTTTATATATAGTTTTCACACGTATATTTTCAAAATAACTCTACATAGTCTACAATGCATGATTAAACCTAGCATTTAAAAGATATTGAAGTAGTAGAGTAAAAAATACGTTAGTCTACAAACTGTAGAGTTAAATCAATGAAAAGCATATTTTCGTTATACCTCCGCTTTTTTTACGTTCAACTTTATATCCTTTATAATTTGCCCACAAATCAACCCATTTACCAATAATTCTACTTTTAGCGCTATATTCAGTACTACCAAACTCAGCGTGTAGTTTATTAGTAATATCTTTAAGATTGTAATAATTATTTAAGGCATCATAATCACTATTCATTAAATCAATAAAAGAATCATTAGTTTCATTTCTTAGCTTCTGAATTTCTAACTCTGGGCTATTATATTCAACTAAACCATGTTTTAAATATTCCACAATACAGAAAGACATCAAAGCATAAAATTTACTATACTCTGATTTATCCCATTCTAAAAAAAAAAGATTTTTGAAATAGTGATCAGGCTTAAAGGAACTATTAAAATGATTATTAAGCAACAGTAAATGCTTCCTATCAGTAAAACTTCCGCCCTCTCCCTTTATAGGATAATTTGTTGTTACAATGATTTTAGGGCTTAGATAAAAATCAAGAATTTCTTTAATTTGATGCTTCTTTTCAATGCTCATTTTATCTGTAATAACTGCAAATAAAGCCTCAAAATTAAAATTAGCTTCTACATCTTGCAAAACAAACAACTCAGTTACATTAGCTATTATACTTTGAAAAACAAACCTATCTTTGGTTAAATCAAGGTTTTTACCGTTGTACTCTACAAGGCTTTTCATTTCATCTAATGCCTTAATTATAAGCCCTTTCCCACTTCTACCATTTGCAGAATTAGTAACTTGACTATTAATATCGCTTATAATTATTGCTTTTGCTATACTGGGGTTCTTATAACTATGAAGCAAATGCCCGATTGTAGTTACAAAGTTTAGCAAATGCTTTTTACTATTTGAACTAAGATTTAAAAACTCATAAAATTGAGCTTGTTTATAATCTGCTTTAACATCAAAATATCCGTCTATTATCTGACTATCATATATATATTGCCCCTTTATTTGTGTTGACAATTCTTTATATTCATAAACCTTTATTCCGTCTTTAGAATGAATCACAAAACAGTTTAAGTAAAATAATATTGCTCTTTCCTTAGTGTCTTTATATTGCTTTAAATCAAGTTTTTGTAGACTCTGCAAGAAAGCAGTATTCTTTATTAAAAGAGTATTACCTTGTTTTATAAAGTTTGACCTTAACGCATTATTATTGAGTGTTTTTATATACTCATGTAGATAAATGAATACTTCAAGGTTTGTACATATCTTTACTATGTTATTTTGGATCTGTCCAACATTAGAATCAATATTTCTGAAACCGACTAGCTCTAGTGAATCCAACGTTAAAGCTTCATCTAGCTTATTAGTATCATTGTGGAACTTAGGAATTTTATATTTCGTAACTTTATTACCTAAATTATCAAAGCCTTGATTTGTTGTGTGAGTCATGGCTTTGATTATTTTTGAAGTTTTACAATTGCAGATTCTACCTCTTCTAGTTTAAAAATTACTCTACCTGAAATCTGATAAGCTTGTAATGTACCATTCTTACACCAATTGTGTACACTTGAAAGATTTATTTTAAACATACTTGCAACTTCATTTCTTGTTAAATAAGTTGTCGGTTCTTTAGGTTTAAAATTCTTTTTAAAATTTTCAAGTTCTAAAAGAACATTTTCGATTTTGTCTATTTTGTGAATTAGACTTTCTGGAATTTTTAATTGAATTGTTTGCATAATATTAAATACTTGTTTTGTTATTGTTGTACAAATATTTAATTTTTCTATATCTATCTAAATGATATTCAAGTGTTTATGATTGTGTTAATTGTGCTAATTGTTTTATCTAATTAAGACAATTCGTACGTCTTCATGTTAAGAATTATTTGTTCAATTTTTTCTTTATATTTTTTGTATTCATTGTCTAATTGATAATTCTTATTAGCTCTTGCATTAAAACCTGTTTCTTCAGACTTTGTAATACTATTTATAGGTTCTAATAAAGTATTTCCGATTGTACGAATAAGGTCTGCATTTTCAATATATTCATCAAATACTTTTAAATCTCTAATTGCTAATGCAAAGTAGTATAAATCTATTTTTATTGAATTTTTAAATCTTTTATCAAGCTCTTCTTTGAAACTTTTTTTTATAATTCCTTCAAACGCTTTTTTACCACTTACACTCCAATTTTTAACAATACACTCTTTAAAATCTTTTGTTGGTGTCTTTCTTTTTCCAGCACCTTTTTTAACCTTAGTTTTTACGACTGGTTTATTATTTATTTCTTCAAGTTCTTTATTTATTCTATTTTCAATATCAGTTGCATTTGGTAAAAACACAATTTGTTTTAAAGAATCTAAATAATATAAAGATTCCAATTCTAATTCGTCTTCTTTAATTATTTCACAACCATAAGAAATAAGTTCCTTTTCATATTTTAACTGCTCAAGCTTTAATTTTTTAGCAAAATGAATCAGCAACTTAATTCGTCTATTTTCTAAAGGGGTTATTTTTGCATAATGAATAGCATCTTCAATATGAATATCGATTTCATGGCTTATCATTTTCAAATACTCAATTAGTAAATTCTTTGAAAGTTTGTTTTTGACATCATCAAAATCATCTACAAGTACATTATAAAATTCATTAAGACTTATAACTTTATCTTTAGTACTTTTAAACTGCCTATTATCAAAATAAGCTTGTAATTCGCAATATTCCATAAATCTAATTTGCAACGTTTTTAATTAATTCAAGTTTTGCCGACTTTTCGTTTATTTGCTTTCTTTTAATCCCAACGTCTTGCCATATTTTAGCTAGTTGTAAGCTATAATCTATCGGCTTTTTCCCAATATATTCAAGGAACATCAGCTCTGTAGAATGAGCCGTTATATTCATTAATATTGGTGTAGGATATAATTCAGTTGCATAAAAATTAGATGCAAAACTTCTACGGCAAATATGACTTGATACTAAATCATACTTAGGATAATTACCGTTTATATAACGTTTTTTCTTTTCATCAAATTTATTACCGTTTACAATGGCATCAATATTAGCTAGTTTGCAAAGTTGTTTTAAATACCTATTAAACATAGCTTTTGTGCTATCAATATTATTTGCAAAAGTAGGAGGAAAATTTCCGTTTCTCTTATCAAGTACTTCTTGAACTTGCCAATGAATTGGTATTTGTACGGTTTTACTTGTTTTAATTTGCTCTAATACTATAAAGTCATGATCTTGTATGTGATTTATAAATGTTTTATTCATACGTAATAAGTCAGATACCCGTTGCCCAGTATAACAACCTATAATTAACCAATCTTTTGCAACCTCATGAGCATCATTTACAAACTTTGTTTTTTTAATTTTTTCAATTTCTTCAATTGACAATATGACTTTTGGAGCTTTAACAGTAAACCCTTTAAAATTATCTAATTGCTCACTAATTTTATAACCGTTCTTCTTAGCATCCAAACAGATACTTTTTACAAACTTTAAATAACGACCTATTGTATTATCACTTAATCTTTCAACTTTATTAAAATAGTCTATTAAATCAGTTCTAAAGGATAAATCAACATCTGTAAGCCTTGTCTTTTTGCCTAAGTATTTGTCAAATGCTATTAATTTATTAACAATTGTTTGATATTTTTTTTGTGTAGATAACGAAACACCAATACTCTTAGTCCTTTCATTTACTTTATATTTAAGATTACTTATAAAGTATTCGCCATATTTAGTTAAATAATCAAGATCATTAACTTCTGATTTATTGAAATGAGTATTTATTTTTAACTGTAACCAATCCCCATTTATTTCAATCCCTTTGCTATTAGCATCATTCAATTCGTCAAGAATGAAAGTAGATAAGTTTCTAAGTTTTGAAGTTGTGTTTTTATCCCCTGAAGTATTCTGTTTGGGCAATCCAGTTTTTACACTCCATGATTTAGGATTTATAAACAATGAAGTTTTACGTTTTACCGTTTTAGACCTCCCAAGTGAAAGGCGTAAATATATTGGCGCATTTTCTGACTTACTTTGAAGAATATATTTAATTGTAGCCATATTTGAATAGTAATTGAATACTCAAATATAAAGACAAAAAACAATCTAGTCAACATTTAGTCAACAATTATTCAATTACATTAAATTATATTAGATTATTAGTTTCTTCTAAAAGCTACAAAACAAGCTCAAACAAAGGGCAGACTATGTAATAACTGTTTAATACGATTGAATAAAAACACAAAGCCTCATTCTCTCCGACTCCACAAATAATTTTATTACAATATTCAAAAACAAAGTAGTTAATTATATACTACTTAAAAAGCAACCTATCACGGGTTGCTTTTCTTTTTTAAAACTATTTACAAATAAAAAAACAGCTCATATTGAGCTGTTTTTTTATTTTTTATTCCAATTTAAAATACCGCCCTTTAATTCGTATATTTCTTTAAACCCGAGTTCTGAGAGTAAACTAGCAGCTTGAGCACTTCTACCTCCACTTTTACAATATATCGCTATGGGTTTGTTTTTATCTAGTTTTTCTATTTCTACTTTAAAGCTATCTCCTAAGAAATTAATCTTTAATGGCTCACCTATAACACCATCCTCCCATTCACTCGGAGTACGTACATCTACTAACTGAACCTCTTTCTCTAAAATCTTTTCACCAAAAGCTATAGGGTTTATAAGATTCACTCCTTTACTTGCTTTTTGCTTACACGAAAAAAAAACACCTAAAGAAATACACAAAAAAACTATTACAAAATATTTCATAAGATTAATTGATTGTTACAGCTCCATTCCATGAAGAAAACCCACCATCAAGACTGAATGCATTAGGCACTTCACACATTAAGTTTAACACTGCACATGCTTCAGCACTTCTTGCTCCTGATTGACAGTATACATAAAAGCTTTTTGATTTATCTAACTTGTTTATTTTTTCTAAAAAAGTTTGTGGCTCCTTAACATCAATATTTATTGCATTAGGAATAGCTCCTTCTGCAACTTCATCTACTGTTCTTACATCAACTATTATCGCGTTCTCATCACATGATAACTTCGTTAGCCATTCATTTGGGGTTAAATTTGCCATGGTATAATTTATAAATTTTCACAAATTTAAGTCATAATAAGCATAAATCACAAAAAAGAGATGATTTTTCGATTATAAGCAAAAAAAAACACCAATCTTAAGATTGGTGTTTTAGAGCCGATGAGAGGACTCGAACCTCCGACCTGCTGATTACAAATCAGCTGCTCTAGCCAGCTGAGCTACATCGGCAATGCGAGTGCAAATATAACTTTGATTTTCATATCTGCAAGCACTTTTACAACAAAAAAGAGATGATTTTTCGATTATAGGCAAAAAAAAACACCAATCTTAAGATTAGTGTTTTTTGAGCCGATGAGAGGACTCGAACCTCCGACCTGCTGATTACAAATCAGCTGCTCTAGCCAGCTGAGCTACATCGGCATTGCGAGTGCAAATATAAAATTGATTTTCATATCTGCAAGCACTTTTTATTATTTTTTACAACTTATTTATCTTTTCTATTAAAGCCATTCCTCTAGCTTCAATTGATTTTTTTAAACCTGTAAAGTGAACCTTCTTATTATCAACGTTTTTCGCGTTAATTTCTACCATTGATTCGTCAAAAGCAACAATTGCTTCATCGATAATTGCATCAGAAGCTGAAAGCTCTTTTTCTGGATTTGTTAACTGCCAAACGTATACTGTTTCGATAATATCACCAAAAACAAAGTTTACATCCTTTTTTAAATTCTTAATACTTGCCATAATTATATTTTTTAAGCTGGTGCAAAAGTAGTCATAAACTCATTAGTGTTATATAAAAACCTCTAAAAGTTTTACATTTTTTGTTTTGATATCAAATTCTTTCAATGCTGCTGGAATTAAAACTGTTTCCCCTAGTTTAATTTGTTCTTCAAATTCATATCCTGAGAAGGTTGCCTCACCTTCTATACACATATATACTACAAAGGAATCCTTATCCTTATTGTTTATTTCTTTATCAGAATTTAAACTTAGATAGTTGGTTGTAAAATAATTGCATGAAACCATTTGGTTGGATTGATTTTCAATTGTATCGAAAACCATTTTCTCTCCTTTAAACCCAAAATTTATAGCATCTAAAGCTTCTCTTTTATGCAGTCTTCTTGATTTTCCTTTTTTATCTACCCTATCCCAGTCATAAACTCTATAGGTAATGTCTGACGTTTGTTGAATTTCTGCTAATAGAACACCCGCACCGATTGCGTGTATTGTACCTGTCTGAATAAAAAAAGCATCTCCAGGGTTTACCGGAACATCATTTAAAATACTTGGCAAACTCTTTTCTTTTAAATGTTTTTTATAATCCGTTGCCGTTATTCCATTATTAAACCCCAAAACTAATCTAGAGTCTTGATCTCTTTGTATAACATACCACATTTCTGTTTTTCCAAAAGAATTGTGACGCTTTTTTGCTAATACATCATTTGGATGCAATTGTACAGATAAATCAGTTTCTGCATCGATAAACTTAATTAGCAAAGGAAAATTTGTTCCAAAAACTCTATACACAGAATTCCCTACTATTTCCTCTTTATATTTTTCAATAAGCTCCGTTAAGGAGCTACCTTTGAAACTACCAGAAGATACAACTGAAATATTTTCATCTACAGATGATATTTCCCAGCTTTCCCCTACATTATTTAATGCAGTTTCTTTTCCTAAAACTTCTTTTAATTTTGAACCTCCCCAAATTTTCTCTTTAAATATTGGAGTGAATTTAATTGGATACCATTTTACCATATTTATCCTGTATAAGTAACAAAGTTTCTAGGTGTTTCGTATAATGTAACTTCTAAATCTAAATGACCTGAAAGTTCTTTTCTTAAAATTTCCCATATCACAACAGCTATATTTTCTGCTGTAGGTATTTTATCCTGAAAATAAGCAACATCTAAATTCAGGTTTTTATGATCAAACTCAACTTCGATTTTGTTATAAATAATATTTTTAAGGATTTTTAAATCAAGAACCATTCCTGTTTCTGGATTGATTTCACCTTTCACACTAACTATTAATTCATAATTATGACCATGGTAATTGTGATTACTACATTTACCAAATACTTCTAAGTTTTTGGCATCAGACCAATCTTTATTATATAATCGATGTGCTGCATTAAAATGAGCTTTTCTGTGTACTGTAACCTGCATTATTTATCTTCTAAGGTGTTGTAATATTTTTCAAAGATAATTTTAAACCAAGCCGTATAATTTTCTGGATGGTTTTTAATATCCTTTTTTACCAACTCTAAATCCATCCATTTCCAATCTGCGACTTCTTCTTCATTAATATTTGGAGTTCCTTCATAGGTACCTACTAAAATATGATCAAACTCATGTTCAGTCAATCCATTTTCAAAAGGAGCTTTATAAATAAATGAAGTCGTTTCTTTTAATTCTGTTACAAATCCCATTTCTTCAAACAACCTTCTTTTACCTGCAACTAAATTGCTTTCTCCATTGCGTTGGTGACTACAACATGTATTTGTCCACAATCCAGGAGAATGATATTTATGTAATGCTCTTTGCTGTAACATTAACTCATTTTTTTCATTGAATACAAAAACAGAAAACGCACGATGTAATACCGCTTTTTCGTGGGCTTCCATCTTAGGCATTAAACCAACTTGTTTATCGTTTTCATCAACTAAAATGACTAACTCTTCTTTCATCTTGCTAAAATATAAAAAGAAATGTAGCTTTTTTATATGTTTTAAGAAAATGTACTCATAACATTTTCGTTATATCTGTAATGACTAGATATGGTTTATATGACATATTCTTTTAAAATCAATAAAGAGAAACACTATAATATCCTGAACAAAATAATTACATTTGCAAACGCTAAATAATCCTACAAACATGAGTTTACAAGACGAAATTGCAAAAAGAAGAACCTTTGGAATCATTTCTCACCCCGATGCAGGTAAAACTACATTAACGGAAAAATTATTACTCTTTGGTGGAGCTATTCAGGAAGCTGGAGCAGTAAAATCCAACAAAGTAAAAAAAGGGGCTACTTCAGATTTTATGGAAATTGAGCGTCAGCGTGGTATATCTGTCGCTACTTCAGTCTTGGCTTTTATTTACAGAGATAAAAAAATAAATATCTTAGATACTCCTGGACATAAGGATTTTGCCGAGGATACTTTTAGAACACTTACAGCTGTTGATAGTGTAATTGTTGTTATCGATGTGGCAAAAGGTGTTGAGGAACAAACTGAAAAACTAGTTGAAGTTTGTAGAATGCGTAACATCCCCATGATTGTTTTCATTAACAAAATGGATAGAGAAGGAAAAGATGCCTTTGACTTATTGGATGAAGTTGAACAAAAACTTGGATTACGCGTAACCCCCTTAAGTTTCCCTATTGGTATGGGATATAGTTTTAAAGGAATTTATAACGTATGGGAAAAGAATATTAATTTATTTTCTGAAGAAAGTAAACAACATATTACTGATACAATCTCTTTTGAAGATGTAAACAACCCAGAATTAGAAAATCATATTGGTGAGTCTGCAGCTAAAGAACTGCGCGAAGAACTGGAATTAGTATATGAAGTATACCCTAAATTCAATCAAGAAGAATATTTAAATGGAGAGTTGCAACCAGTATTTTTCGGATCCGCTTTAAACAATTTTGGTGTTAGAGAACTATTAGACTGTTTTGTTGATATTGCCCCTGAACCAAGACCAAAAACTTCAGACACCAGAGAAGTTAAACCCAATGAAGATAAATTTACTGGATTTGTTTTTAAAATTCATGCCAACATGGACCCTAAGCACAGGGACAGATTAGCATTTATAAAAATTGTTTCAGGTTTATTTAAAAGAAACACACAATACTTACATGTTAGAAATAACAAAAAAGTTAAGTTCTCAAGTCCTAATGCCTTTTTCGCAGATAAAAAAGAAATTGTAGATATATCATACCCTGGAGATATTGTAGGAGTGCATGATACCGGAAACTTTAAAATTGGTGATACGCTTACAGAAGGTGAAGTAATGAATTATAAAGGAGTACCTAGTTTTTCTCCTGAACACTTTAGATATATTAACAACGCTGACCCGTTAAAATCAAAACAATTATATAAAGGTATTGACCAATTAATGGATGAAGGTGTAGCACAACTGTTTACTTTAGAAATGAATGGCCGTAAAGTTATCGGAACGGTAGGAGCTTTACAATATGAAGTTATTCAATATCGATTGGAACATGAATATGGTGCTAAATGTACTTATGAAAATTTAAACGTACATAAAGCATGTTGGGTTGAGCCTGAGGATGAAAGTAATAACGAATACAAAGAGTTTAAACGTGTTAAACAAAAGTTTTTAGCCAAAGATAAAAGGGGACAGCTCGTATTTTTTGCAGACTCAATGTTTTCTTTACAAATGACTCAACAAAAATACCCTAGTGTAAAACTTCATTTTACTAGTGAGTTTTAAACTCAATAATACTATAAACTAAAAGGCTCAGAAAATAAATTCTGAGCCTTTTAGTTTATAAAGTAATTTACTCTTTCGTAAATCTATAAAAAAAAGCCGCAAATATTAATTTGCGGCTTTTTACTTTATGCTTCACCAGTTGGTCCAAAATTCATTGGAATTGGTGGTTGTTCGAAATCCTTAATTTCACCATGAGCTTTTTCAAATCGATTTACATTATCAGCTAATGCTTTTAATAATCGTTTTGCATGTTGTGGAGTTAAGATAATTCTAGACTTAACTTTGCTCTTAGGAACACCAGGCATAATACTAACAAAATCTACAACAAACTCTGAAGCTGAATGATTTATGATTGCTAAATTGGAATAAATCCCTTGTGCAACATCTGCATCAAGCTCAATATTTATTTGTTGTCCAGTTTTATTATTACTATCTGCCATGATTAACTAAAATTTTCATCAACTTTTGTCATTTG
>Ga0209292_1000087_pt1 | contig 136383 bp, 123 predicted proteins | sample GOMGulsemesocosm_2_FD_184634 | JGI IMG/M metagenome (GOLD analysis project Ga0209292, IMG submission 184634) | Methane-oxidizing microbial communities from mesocosms in the Gulf of Mexico - GOM9C Gulf of Mexico (SPAdes) (version 2) | ecosystem: Environmental > Aquatic > Marine > Cold seeps... | reverse complement strand
ATTGAGCGCTTGGGTTTAAAAGAAGTGCATATCAATAAAAGCCCGGTATTAGCACCGGCGGCGACGTTGACGCCTGATCAAGCGGCCCGTTGGGAAATATCCGGCGATGTATTGCGTGCTAATTTGGCAACTCTAAAAACCTTGTTGGCTGTAGACTCATCGATCTTGAAAAACTTACACGGTGTTTATACGCAACGTGATTTTGCTGCAAAAACCGATGTTGATACCATGCTTTATAGTGGTGGATTTTGGAGTGGTATGGATAAAAAAGCCATGGCACAAATTCATGCGACAGCGCCTAAATCGTTGGCCAGTCTTAAAGTTCAGTTTCAGGACCTGCGAGGAGAGGAGATGTTTTTCCGTTTTCGTGCGCGTAACTATCCTGAGTATATGGCTGAAGACGATCACGAGCGCTGGTCGAAACATTGTATGGACAGCTTGCTAGGCAATGGCCCTGGTTTGAACTTTGAGCAGTTCTCGCAAGCGCTGCAGCAAGCGGTGCAAGAAAACCAGAACGATCAAGATAAGATGTTCGTATTGCAAGAATTGCAGCTGTATGCCGAGTCGATTTACCCCAGTGATGCTTATTCCTGATGTCTATTAATAATGGCTACCCAAGAGGCATATAAATGAATAGTCGACAGGTTTGGCGCACTCACAAAGCGGGTGCGATTCAGCGTCTGGTGCAAGTCGAAGAGTCATTAGTCGCGCTAAAGGCAGATGAAGTGCAGGTTGAGGTGAAAGCGGTGGGGCTAAATTTTGCCGATATATTCGCCTTAACCGGCTTGTATTCCGCCACACCTGAAGGCAGCTTTATACCCGGTCTTGAATATTCAGGTGTCGTGACGCAAGTAGGGTTCGATTGTAAAAAGTTCAAATTAGGCGATCGTGTCATGGCAGTTAGCCGCTTTGGTGGCTATGCCTCGGTAGTGCAAGGCAAAGAAGCGTATTTGGTATTATTGCCTAGGGATTGGAGTTTCTCTCAAGGCGCAGCGTATTTAACTCAAACGTTAACCGCATGGTATGCGTTGAATGATTTGGGGAATATCAAAGCAGGGCAGGATGTGCTGATTCAAAGCGCCGCCGGGGGTGTAGGTTTGCAAGCCATGAAGCTAGTGAAAGCTTTGGGTGGCAATCCGGTTGGCACGGTAAGCAGTCAGAAGAAAGTCGACTTTCTTGCTGAGCTGGGATTTGAATCTTGGATTCGAGAAGCTTCTTTTAAGACGCAATTAGCCGATAAAAAGCAGTCCTTTGATCTGGTTTTAGATGCGATTGGTGGCGAAGTTCAGCAAGCCTCGTTTAATGCATTAAATCCGATGGGCCGCTTGGTAGTGTTTGGTGCCGCTGAATTTACCCCAGGTAAAAATCGTCCTAATTATTTAACCGCGGCTTGGAAGTTTTTGCGTCGTCCTAAATACGATGTGATGGATATGATCAGCGAAAATCGTTCGGTAATGGCGTTCAATCTAATTTGGCTTTGGGATCAGGTAGATATTATGCAGGCACTATTGAAGGATATGATGGCTGTAGAAATTACGCCGCCTTACGTAGGGCATCAATTTACCTTCGATCAAGCCCATGAAGCCATTGATTGCCTACGCTCGGGTAAGACGATTGGCAAGGTCGTACTGACTAGGTAATGCTGTTAATCAGCGCTCTAGCCAGTCGCTTTCAAAGCCCATTAGGTCTAGCTCGGTCGGGCTTAGAATAATCGCAAACCCCCTCGCTGAATATTTCTTCCAGCAGCTCTTGGTAGGGATCCATATCGTACTCCCCATAAAAACCATTGTTGATCGCTTTTTGCACGGTGATTAGGCTGCAAAAGAAAATGTCTGATGAAATATCTTCCCCTGCAACATTACGGCTACCTTCAAAGAACGGCATGAGTTGAGTGCATTCTCCTTGCTCTTTGCCATTCCAAGCGCCGTCCCAAACTGCTTCGCCTTTATGTAAAACCTCGCCTTCTTTATCGATGCACATATCAACCGCATTTTCTGGGCGAGCTGCTCGATAGTCGCCGCCATTGGCATCGGCACGGGTAAGCCATTCATCCATTGCATAGACGGCTTTGCTAAAATCCTTATTGGGCAGTTCTTGCTGCCAAATGAGCTGCAATTGGTTATCGCCGATTCGCTGTTGAATACGCTTGCGGCTAGACAGTGCTCCCCAAGAATGATGGATATCGAGTACTTGATCCTGATAGGGGCGAACGTCAATAATAGGATTGTTGAGTTCGCCCAGAAAGATATTGCCCGATAAATAGGCACCGGTTGCAGAAGCGATGCTGCCGTTGCTGCGTGGAGCGATATCCATATTATCGCCCCTGTGGGTCATGTTGTGCTCGCTGTAATTACTGTAGCGCTTTAATGTACTGTCACCGCTGGCGTGCCAGTAGCGTTCTTGAGTCATTTCTTCTTGCGGTAACCAGCCACCAATTTTGCTATTCAGATCAAGAAATTGCTGTGGATTGATCTTCTTATTTTGCAATGCTTTAAGACCGTACTGAACGCCTTTATTTGACCACGGAATAGGCGCGCGTCCCGATTTGTCGGTGCCAAAAAACTCACGATTATCTTGCCAGTGAGTCCAAAAAACACGGCGTCTAATGTTTTTGCTATAGCGAGTATAGTTAGGCGTAAAAACAGGATTGTTGACGTACTGCAAAGATCCGCGCCAGCGTGAATTACATTCATTCGCCCCCTGGTGGTTTACCGGCCACTGAAAACGCAATAGTTGTGCGATATTGTCCAACCACTGTAAGCGTCGGCTTTCATTCGGATTAGCCGCTAAACCTTGAATCATTGGTCGATTTTCGACACTGCTCCAAAAGGCTTTGTCATCGGTTAAGTGCTCAAAATAGTATTCGGTTAATTCACAATCTAAGGTGTAATTAATTTGGCTGATCATATCGGGGTAGGCCACGATGGCGACACCACCATCAATAACGGCCCCTGGATTATTTTGGCTCATTAGGTATTGTTGAATGGCACCGCCCGAACCGCCATAGCCAATGGTAAAGCTAGGTTTACGGTAACGCAGGCTGAAGTTTCGTTTTAGCCGCAGAGCGGTATCTTCTTGCAGCCAAATATTATAACCATTACCGGTTTCAGTCGCGGTAGAAAAGACGATGGCATAACCTTGCTCTAGGTATTGGCGCATATCTTTTGATAAATGATGCATGCGCAAAACGCCTTGTTGAAAGCCGATACCGATGCCACCGCGGAAATAATAGATGAGCTTGCCGTTCCACTTCGAAAGGTCGGGTTTTAGTAATTCATCACTGCGGCTGGAGGGCATTAACATGGCGTACGGATAGCGATTAATAGTGCCGGTCTCCATACGAATAATTAATTCAGCGTCATTGGGTAAGGCTTCGGTGCTATCGGGAACTTGATAAAATTTACTGCTTTTTTTCGTGGTATTAAAGGAGTAAAAAATGCGCGTCGGCAGCGAACAATCTTTGCTGTAACCGATGATCAGTTCAGAGCGCTTGCCTTCTTTTGTTTCGGCATAAACAGGCACGCCCCAGCCACTGGTATTATCGATGAGGGGTTGGCCGAGTTGAGAACGTTCGGTATCACACACAAAAGGGTATTGGTTTTTACCGGCGAATAATGGCTCTACTGGGCCGGTGGCACCGTATTCAATCGGGAATTGAAAGGTTTCTGCTGGGCGCTCAGTGTCTTTAGGGTGAGGGCCAGAATACGGAGGGTGATTGATGAGTTTGTTGCCGGGGGGGATTCCTGCGACGGCGACATAACCGTTATCAAGACCGAGTTCATCACGTACCCACTGGTAGAGATACCAGCTGCCAAAACCTAAGGATGAGAAGGTGATGATTAGAGTCGCAAGTAGGGCTTTCTTCATAAACCACCTCTGGCTAATACTTTTAGGTAATATTAGAAGCTTAGCAGAGGAGGTGATTGTGCAGGGAAATAGTTGCTAAATTTCCCTTTGATTAAGTTAAGATTTTTTAACTTCGGCCCAAAGATCGTATTCATCAGAGTGAGTGATTTCAACTTCAACAAAGTCGCCAGGGACGCAATCGAAATACTCGTTCAAATACACCATGCCATCAATATTAGGAGCGTCAGCAATTGTGCGGCCTACAGCACCTTCTTCATCAATATCATCAATCAAAACAGTCATTGTTTGACCAATACGACGGGCAAGCTTGCGAGTACTAATCTCTTGAGCTTTAGCCATGAAGCGTTCCCAGCGTTCTTGCTGAAGCTCTTCTGGTACATGATTTGGCAATGCGTTAGCTTTAGCACCTTCTACTGGGCTGTATTTGAAGCAACCTACGCGATCTAGCTCAGCTTCGTCTAACCAATCTAAAAGAATCTGGAAGTCTTCTTCAGTTTCACCTGGGAAGCCAACAACAAAGGTTGAGCGCAATACAATGTTGGGTGCAATTTCACGCCATTTTTTGATGCGCAAAAGCGTATTTTCTGCGTGAGCAGGGCGTTTCATTAACTTCAATACCGCAGGGCTTGCGTGCTGAAACGGGATGTCTAAATACGGCAGGATGTGATTTTCAGCCATCAAAGGAATGATGTCGTCAACATGCGGGTATGGATACACATAATGCAAACGTACCCAAACGCCCATTTTTCCAAGTTCTTGACACAAAGACAGCAAGTTCGTTTTAACCGGTGCACCGTTCCAAAAACCGGTGCGGAACTTCATATCTACGCCATAAGCGCTGGTATCTTGAGAGATAACGAGCAGCTCTTTAGTGCCGGCATCAACTAAGCGTTTAGCTTCTTCTAGTACATCACCGATTGGGCGACTAACGTGCTTGCCGCGCATGTCGGGAATGATGCAGAAGGTGCACTTGTGGTTGCAGCCTTCAGAAATTTTCAAATACGAATAATGGCGTGGCGTCAGCTTCACACCTTGAGCCGGAATCAAATCGGTAAAAGGGTCGTAGTTAGGATTGGGTGGAACCCATTCGTGTACCGCGGTCATCACTTCTTCATAAGCATGAGCGCCTGAAATCGCTAAAATGCCTGGATTTTCTTTCTTGATCAGCTCGGCGTCGGCGCCTTTACCCATGCAACCGGTAACGATCACTTTACCGTTAGCCGTCATTGCTTCGCCAATCGCATCTAAAGATTCTTGCTTAGCCGCATCGATGAAACCACAGGTATTTACCACTACTACGTCAGCATCTTCGTAGGTATTGGTGATGTCGTAGCCATCCATTTTCAACTGCGTAAGGATACGCTCAGAGTCCACAGAGTTTTTAGGGCAGCCTAGGCTTACGAAGCCAATCTTACCGCTGGTATCGTGGTTGCTAGAAGCGATTAGTTCGCTAGGATTCTGAGAATCAATCGAATTGGAGTTATCTGACATAGTTGGCTCATCAAGGTAGATCTAATAATGGCGCGGATTTTAGCCTAAACAAGCGGTTTAGGCTATTAGACTTGGATCCTCAGGCTTTTTATTTAGGTGACTCTTGAGCGAAGAGGGATGTCGAATAGGGTGGTAATGGCAATGTGTTAGATCATTTTTCTGTTGATTATTTGTGATTGTTAATAGGTCGCTAGGTTAGCCGTAATTTTTCAACGTTGTAGATTTCACAACGTTTATTGAGTTTATCGCTTTATCCCGCAGCTCGGCATGCTCTAAAAGCTGCGAGTCTGCTCGATACTCTACGAACGCCGCATCGTTTGGAAATTCTAATAAGTGAACTTCTTGCCCAGAATTGTCCTCGTTTCTAACCGTCTCAAATGCACTGATTATGTGTCCTCCATGTGAACGCATAATCTCAGCAGCCTTGGTTTCAAAGAGTGTTAATGAATAAAAGTCCTTAACGTCTAACGTTACTAAAATATTAATCATGTAGTCACCTTGTAGCGCCAAAATAACAGGCAGCTGTTTTTGTTTACTATACTGTTATCAGTACGGGTCAATTCTTATTTAACCCAAGTTCTTTTTGTTTTATCTTGGTTAAACCAAGTGAGACTAGGCGATGAGACTCTGTAAGATAATATATTAAATCATCATCGTTCTCTTTCACACTATGAAAGAGTTGTATCCATTTCATGCCTCGGTTAGCAAAGTAGGGTGCTGGCTTGTATTCTTCAACTTCTGTTAAAAATGCAAAGTCTAAATCTGATGTTTTAAAAACAAAAGCAGGCAGTTTGTTTTCGCCCCAACCACCAATCGCAAAAACTTTACCACCCACTTTCCATACGTGGGAGTTTCCCCATTGAACAACATATGTTGTAGCAGGTAATCCTTTGCAGAACTTATTAAACTGCTCGTAATTCATTTAGGCTCCATTCACCGGCGACTGTTTAAAAGGCGTCGTCATGCTATGTGTTGTCAATAAGAGTCGTCACCACATGAGGATTGTTGTGAAGTGTGCGATGCACTGGGCAGCGATTTGCAATTTCAAGTAATCGAGCCTTCTCTGAATCACTTAAGGGGCCAATCAACTGAACCTTTCGAATAAGTGCTTCTATCTTTGAATCTTGATCTTCAGGCTTTTCTGCGTCTTCTAAATAATTACGCTCGTGCGACAAGGATACTTCCACATGTTCAAGGGGTATTTTCTTTAGGTTAGCGTACATACGGATCGTCATCGCGGTGCAAGCACCTAAAGCGGCTAGTAGATGTTCGTAGGGGTCAGGGCCAGTGTTTTGTCCGCCGACTTTCGTTGGTTCATCGGCATGCCAATGGTGATGATCGGTGAAGATTTCTTGCTGAAATTTATGATCAAGTTCAGCGACGAGTACATGACCGCTAGTGAGGGTGCGTTTGGCTGTTGTAGGTATTGGGATGTATCGACTAGCCCACCCTGAAATTGTTTGTGCAACGTATTCACTATCGATTGATTTTGAAAGTAAGTGGTCGGCGGTATCTAGGCTGACGAAACTTTTTGGATGCTTAGCGGCTTTATAAATCTTTTCAGCATCGGATATATCGACGGTTAAGTCGATAGGGGAGTGTAATACCAGTAAGGCTTTGTTCAAATTCTGGATGTGTTCTGTTGTTTGGCTGCGTAGGTCGTCCAGAAATTGCTTTTTAATAGTAAATTCACGGCTCCCTAGCTTAACTTGTGCTTGTCCGTCAGTATCGATGGTCTCTATGTGAGCATCAAAGTTATGGATGACGTGGCTTGCTTCAAAGGGGGCGGCGATCGTTACAACGGCTTTAACTTTTGGCAACTGTGCGGCCATTGCTAATACCGCGGCGCCTCCTAAGCTATGGCCGATTAATAGTTCAGGAGCTTGGTAGTTTTGTTCAAGAAAGCGTGCTGCTGATAGCAGATCTTCTGTATTGGACGAGAAGTTGGTATTTGAAAAGTCGCCGTCACTGTTGCCTAGGCCAGTAAAGTCAAAGCGGAAAACGGCAAAGCCATGCTGTACTAGAAATCGGCTAATACGTGAAGCGGCGGCAATATCTTTGCCGCAGGTGAAGCAATGGGCAAATAATACGTAGGCTCGTACTGCTTGAACAGGTGTTTCAAGTAAGCCTGCTAGATTTTGTCCTTGGCTTGGAAACTCTACCTTTGTTCTCATTCCTTCTTCCTTTTATTTTAATCAGTATCTTGTACGTGATGATCGAAATTCAATCTACTTTATAGATAGTATTATCTATGTACCTAGGCATTTATTATAAGAGGTTGAGATTGACCAAAAGTTTCCCATTTTTGATAATAACGGACTCTAATACTGATTTAGCGAGCTTCTGCTTAAGGTCGCTATCTTTAAGTCTATATAAGGGAGAATTAGAGAGAGCAGCAGTAATTGCTGTTTGTGCCATTTCTTTGATCTTAGCTTGGTACTTTTCAGGGATACCATTAATGTGAAGGTTAACGACTTTAGGATTTAATAGGTGGAATGCACCTTGAGCAGGGTTGTACGTTATGGATCCTGCGATAGTCGTTGTGCCCGTGCCTTTTATTCTGCTTGGGGCATACACAGCAAGATCGGCTTTGATGCTAAGTTCATTGGATTTTTCAAGCAAGTCTAACTTAGGCGAGGTGATGATTAGGGTGATGAAGTATTTCTTTTTTTCTAGAGGCATCATGGCTTCTATTTTTTCCTGAAGCTCTACTTCAGTAAATTCTTGGGTATAGGTGAAAGCGTGCGTTAAGTTTGCGATGGTTATAAAAAGTAATGTGATTATGTATTTCATGTGTCTCTCTTTTACCATTTAGGTTCATACTCGTCAGTATGGGTTTAATTGCATCGTTATACATCGCATAGGCGAGTAGAGTCTCATAGCCTTTAAAGCGATGAATCTGGTAAGTCGCATTCTGATGATGGGTGATTTTGTCTGTACGTGCTTGGTAATTCTCAAATAGGCTATAGCCCACTAAATCGTCATCGACGCGCGTTCTGACATTACAGCGTTCGAATCTAAGTATCGACAGAATCGCTTACTTTTGATCAGGTTGCGCTGAATTTCCTTAATATGAGACACAATATACAGAGTAAGCGGCTAGTGTAAGCTATTCCTATCTATTGATCAGCCATGGGGCCATACTGAATCGCTGCCATGATTGTGTAGTCAAGACCTTAGATTGGCTCTAGCTGATTTTAAGTTTATTAGATTTACCTGAAGGAAAGCATTATGAGTAAAGGACAAGACAGTAAAAAAGCGGTTAAGAAGCAAGCAGTTTTAACACCAAAAGAAAAGAAAGCTGCAAAAGCAGCTAAAAAAGCGCTTCCGGGTGCTTTCTCCGTTTAAGTGCTTTGTTATTTTAAATAAGGGTCGTCGATTCATTTCGATGGCTTTTCTTATTGTTAAATACAAAAAAAGGACGAATATTTATATTCATCCTCTTCAATATAAATCTTCTTTAATCCCTAAGGTTTAATGTCAGATTAAGATTCAAGTTCTGGAGCGCTTAATAGCTCAGCGATGATCTTGTTCATTTCAACCGGCATTTGGGCCAGAACAGCCTCTTCCGCTAGAGTGATGTCTTTTTCGATGTAAGAAACGATTTTACGAGTCTCCATATCCATAACACCACCAAAAGCAGTTACTTTCTTCATGAATGGAATTTGCATGCCGCTTGCTGAATCAACGTGAAGTACGATGACATATTTGAAATCGTAGTTCTTATCTTTGATCGCGCCAAGATCTTTAAGCTTGCTCGTCAGAGTTTTCATTTTCTCATCTAACTCAATAGCATGCTTCTCTGCAGAACCCGTCATTTCCATAACATCACGGCCAGCTTGACGACGCATATTTTCGCCAAGAGTCCAAGATAGGTTACCCACAACACTGTATAGCTGTTGACCAGAAATTACAGAAGCGCCGAATTCTGAAACTGCACCACCAGAAATTGCTAAACCAATTTCAGTTGAATCACCAGGAATACCATGCAGGCTGATAGGGAAGATGAAAGCAGGTGTGGATGTAGTAACCGCTAATGGGAATGCTTGGTCAGCGTTACGCTTAACCATCGAAGAGCTACAGCCACCCAAAGTAAGTGTTATTGCAGCAGAGATGAATAAAGAAGTAATTGAAGTCATTTTCATTTTTAGTAATGTCCTTATTAATTGAGCTGCGCATCCTAGCAGTGAAATTTTATTGATTCAAATAGATCAAAAGCGCCATTGTGATTATTTATTGAACAAGGGTAACCGCTTGTAAGTATGGTTAGACTTTTGCGTGTTCAATAAGAGGTCAAGCGCAATACATGGGTATTATTAATGCTTCTATAAATAGGTAAATAGACTGATTGTCACTCTATAATCTAAGTTCTTCTGAAATTTAAAAATTATATTTTGGGAAATTAAAAATTAGACATGAATCACACTTTCTCTGTTGATTCATTGAATGAAATTAGGCGAAAACCTTCGTTAAGGTTAAATTAGGCGCTATTGAATTCTTTATGGCATTAAAATGAACTTACTCCCCTCGCTGAAACAGACTTTTGGCTTTGATCAATTCCGCGGTGGTCAAGAGCAAACTATTCGTCAGTTAATAGCAGGACAGTCGTCGCTGGCTATTTTTCCAACAGGGTCGGGTAAATCTTTGTGCTATCAGCTGACCGCGTTGCACTTACCTCACGTCACTCTAGTAATCTCTCCATTACTTGCGCTTATGAAAGACCAGCTAGAGTTTCTGGCGGGCAAAGGCATTGCCGCTGCGAGCATTGACTCGACCTTATCGGGAGATGAAAGCCAGCAAGTGATGGCGGACGTGCGCTCAGGTAAAATTAAAATACTCATGGTATCGGTCGAGCGTTTTAAAAATGAACGTTTTCGTCAGTTTATTAATGCTGTGCCTATCTCGATGCTGGTGGTAGACGAAGCCCACTGTATCTCGGAATGGGGCCATAATTTTCGACCAGATTATTTAAAATTGCCGGTCTATTGCCAAGAGTTAAACATCTCGTTGGTTTTATTATTAACTGCCACCGCGACGAAAAAAGTTAAAAATGATATGGCGGCTAAGTTTTCAATACAGCCTGAACATATTATTCAAACAGGCTTCTATCGTTCTAATTTAGATTTGTCGGTTGTGCCTGTGGCTGAGGCTGAAAAATCACAATTGTTGGTGCAGAAGATTCGTGAGCAGCAACAGACGTTCGCACTTTCAAATACTGCTGGTATTGTGTATGTAACTTTGCAACATAGCGCGGAAGGAGTCGCGGCCTATTTACACGCTGCTGGTATAAATGCGGTGGCCTACCATGCCGGTTTTGATTCAGATAAACGCCAGCAGATTCAAAATGATTTTATGCAAGGTCGTATCGATGTAGTGGTGGCGACTATCGCGTTTGGTATGGGGATTGATAAATCAAATATTCGCTTTGTGATGCATTATGATTTACCTAAGTCGATTGAAAATTATAGTCAAGAGATAGGCCGAGCAGGTCGTGATGGTCAACCTTCAAATTGTCTGACATTGGCTAATCTTGATGGTTTGAATACGGTCGAGAATTTTGTTTATGGCGATACCCCTGAGCTTTCAGCAATTGAATTTTTGTTAGAGAATATTCGCCATGAAAGTAAATCTTCGAAGAAAGAATTGAATGTGACTGAGTGGGAGCTGCAAGTCGTAGGTTTATCGAATGCCAGTAATATCCGTCAACTGCCATTAAAAACCTTATTAGTTCAGCTTGAAATGATGAAAGTCATCAAGCCAATGTACGCCTACTTTGCAGAATTTAAATATAAATTTTTGCAAGATAAAGAATCAATACTGGCGATGTTTGAAGGCGAACGTCGAGAGTTTCTGCAGGCAATATTCACCACCAGTCAATTTAAGAAAGTCTGGGGTGCACCCGATTTCGATGCGCTATTTAATACGTATAAAACTGATCGTAGTCGAGTAATTACGGCGCTTGATTATTTGGCCGAGAAACAGCTGATAGAACTTGAGAGTAAAAAAATGACGGAAGTCTTTCAGGTATATCAGGAAGCTTTGCATAATCCTGAGCTGGCGGAAATTCTACATCATTATTTTGTTGATAAAGAAGAGAAAGAAATAAAGCGTATTGCCTCGCTGGTACGATTTTTCGAATTAGAAAAATGTTTGAGCTCTAATCTTGCACGTTATTTTGATGATCAGCAAGCGCCGCAAGAATGTGGTCATTGCAGTGTTTGTCGTGGGCAAGTTGCCAAGCTGAGATACAGTCAGCAACCGCAATGGCCCAGCGATTCTGATTTGCAGCGTTATATTAGTGGATTGGCTCAGCGATTAGAGGGTAAGGCTGATATGTCGTTGGATATTCAGTGCCGATTTCTGGCGGGTATAAGCGTTCCGGTTTTTGCCCGTAATAAAGTACGGCAGCTCGAGGGTTTTGGCAGCTGCGAACAGCTGCGGTATAGCGAAATACGCCAGCGTATTAGCCGCTAGTATTCTGATTAGCTCTAAAACTGTTTGTTAATGATCTTATCCAGCGTGGCTTTATTTTCTAGCAGCGCTGTATAAGACATCGGCTTACTAATGCCAAAACCTTGTGCATAGCCAACACCAATTTTTTTCAATGTACTCACGATGTCTTCGTCTTCTACCCATTCGGCCACCGTACCGATGTTCATTGCGCTAGCAATGTCGGTAATGGATTTAACAAAGGCATGATCGATGGCATCGTTTTGAATATTTTTTACAAAGACACCATCAATTTTAAGATAATCTACTGGCAACTCTTTGAGATAGCTATAGGAAGACATGCCTGTACCAAAATCATCTAGAGAGACTCGACTGCCTAACTTTCGAATACCTGTGATGGTTTTACGCGCTAACTCGATATCGGCAATGGCACTGGTTTCAGTTATTTCAAAACAGAACAGTGATCCAGGAATATTGTTTTTAGATAGGCTGTTTTCAATAATAATTAACAGTTGATCATGGTTTAGTGCATCAGCGGTTAAGTTTATGGCGCAGAAACCCACGTCAATGTGTTGTTTTATTTGATTAAATTCAGCAATCGTATTCTCGATAACCCACTTGTCTACATCCCAGGTTGCATTGTAGCGCTCTGCCGCCGGCATGAAATTATTCGGGTAGATGGTATTGCCTTCAGTATCTTTCATTCTAACGAGGGCTTCAAAGCCACTGTGTTCAGTACCAGTGATGTGCTTAATTAATTGGTATTCAACAAAGAGTCTATTTTCATCGATGGCTTTGCGCAGTGCGACCAGACTTTCCATTTCACCAAAGCGTGCGGAAAGTTTATCGTCTTCGGGTAAGTATAGGTGGTTTCTATTTCTGCCTGCTTCTTTTGCGGCATAGCAAGCCGAATCGACACAGCTAAGAATGGCTTGTTTATTACCTTTTAATGTACTTAAGTGCAAAATACCGATACTGCTGCTTACCGTGAAAATCTGGCCTTGCCAATTAAAGCGATACGCTGCAATGGCAAGTCGAATACGATCGGCAATGGCAAGAGAGGTATCAACTGAGCGCGCATCGACGATCATGGCAAATTCATCGCCGCCGATGCGTGCTAATACATCGTTATCTCTAAGAGATTTTCTAATGCAGATAGTAATTGCTTTTAATAAATGATCTCCGGCGATATGACCAGCGGTATCGTTAACGACTTTAAATTGATCTAGATCTAAATAAAAAACGGCGCGTTCATTACGTTCATCACTTCGCAGGGTTTCTTCCAGCATGATTTCAAAAGATCGTCGGTTATAGGTGTTGGTTAAGTCATCGTAAGAAGCATATATTTGTAATTGTTTATTAGATTCTGAAATCTCACTAAGAGAATTTTTAATTAATGTTGTTTTCTTATTATACAAATCGGCAAGTGTGCCGAAATCGCCATTGCCAAATCCTTCCAGTAATTTCTCTTCGTCGGGATTGTCAGCGTAATTGCGTAAGTGCTGGCTAATACGGATAAGAGGATGAATGAAGAACACATGAACAAAAATAAAGAAAATCAACATGGTGATAATGGTTGGGATTACAGTCTGCTTCAGCGTTTTCTTAATAATGTCAGATACGGCGATAAAGTCTGTCGATATGGGGGTGACCACAACTAACTTCCAATACGACTCGGGCACGTGGAAAACAGAAACATTAACCTCCTCTTGTAAAAGGAAGTCATTGTCTAATTGAAAATTATCGAGTAAATAGCTGTAGTTTAAAGTGTCTCCTACGGGGTCGATGATGGCAGCAGCCATTGCTTGTGCTTGTTCGCCGGATATTTGATAACTATTAGCGTCAAAATAAGCGGCCATCTTTTGGCGTTGTTGCTTATCTTTAGGAGGTGTTTTAGATGTTTGTTGTGAAATTCTTAGTAAGTGATCGGCTAGTTTTTGAAACTTAGGCTGCTTAAAAGCCAGTTCAAAGATATCAATTAGCCCTGAGTTATCACCTTTCTTAACGTATTCGGTTTTAGGGAAACTAATGAATTTATTATTTTGATCGATTAAGAAAACGTAGCCGCCAATGTTTCTTGCTTGAGCATTGAAAAAATCATGCAGTCCTTCTAGCTTCATATCAATCGTTGTAGCTCCGATGTACTGATTGTCTTTCAGGATAGGTACGGTGCAAGTAACCATAGGTTCTTTTGAAAAAGGATCAATATAGGAGCGAGACCAATAGCAACTATCGCGAGAGAGATACTTTGCAGGTACATACCATTCTTCATGATGATAACCATGACCCGTGTCTAAATTATAATCATCGTAGAAGTCTAATTGCCCGGCGTTGTTTTTCCCCCAAAAGTAGCTGTTTTTTTCTTTATCGGGGTTAAGCATGTTGGGCTCAGGCCAGATACCTCCGCCCGCGACGAGGCGATTGGAATTATTGATGTCGATGAGCTGAGGGATAAGTTGATGAAAGAGAGTATCAGAGTAGGGGGTGGAGCTGACAACGGCTCCTAAGCCTTCGGCCAAAGACTTGACTAAAGAAGTCTGGCGCACGAGTTCCGCCACAATGGCATTACCGCTGGCCTTAATTTGTTTAGAGCTATCACTTTCTAATTTTTCACGTAACTCACCCTGCAATACAAAAGCAAATATGCCTAAAAGAGTCAGGGTGGCTAGCAAAAAACCGGTGGATATTTTAAAACTGGTATCCGATAAGTATCGTTTCATTATTACATTTCATCTAGAGCTTAAGTAAAGCCTAGGCAAATAATGTAAAAATGTTAGTAATACTTATTATAGCTGTTCGTAAGTGAAATTGTCGTCGGCGTTTTCTAAGCGTTCTTGACGCTTACGCTCTTCGGCCAGTACCGACTTGATCTCGTTCATGACAGAATCAACATCAGCGTTTACTGTCGACTCTTCAAATAGCCCGGTTAGCACAGTATCAGCCGTTAGGTCGCCATCTTCAAACAACGCCCACATTTCTTTAGCGTAGTTGGTACGCAATAATTCAGGGGCATATTGGCCGTAATACTCGGTCATATTGCCGACATCACGCTCTAACATCGATTTGGCATGGTTATTTGCCGCTGCATCGACCGCTTGCGGTAAGTCGATAATGACGGGGCCATAATCATCGACCAGTACGTTGAATTCGGATAAATCACCATGGACTAAACCAGCAACGAGCATGCGCTTAACATCGTTCATGATGGTTAGGTGATCTTCAAGGGCTTGTTCGTGCGTCATGGACACGTCATTTAAGCGTGGCGCAACTTCGCCGCCGTCATAGGTGACCAGTTCCATTAGCAGTACACCATCAAAGCAGCCATAAGGTGTTGGTACTCGTACACCCGCTTCTGCAAGACGGTACAAAGCATCAACTTCAGCATTGTGCCAAGACTCTTCTTGCTGCTTGCGACCGAACTTAGAGCCTTTCTCCATCGCACGTTGGCGACGGCTGTTTTTGCTCTTACGGCCTTCTTGATATTGCACCGCTTGTTTAAAGCTGCGTTTAGCCGCTTCTTTATAGACTTTGGCGCAACGAATTTCGTCGCCGCAGCGCACAACAAAGACGGTGGCTTCTTTTCCGCTCATTAATTGGCTGAGGACTTCGTCCACGACACCATCATCAACTAAGGGTTGTATTCTTTTTGGAGTTTTCATAAGCGCTTTATACCCTAGACAGGTAATGCAGGCAAGAGGATTGACCTGTGTACTAGCTACTAATTGCCAGATAAGTATAATGCGCGGCTATCATACTTAATAATGACAGCGGTCAATTTCGACGCAGGAGAGCATCATGGTTGTAGTTCGAGCAGTATTAGGCGCCTTAATCTTATTCTTTAACTGGGTATTTACCCCTAAAAGCATTAAGCGTGACGCGAGTGAGCAAGACTCAGTCGATGTTCAAACAAAAAAGTTGGCGCTGTATCAATACGCGGCATGCCCATTCTGTGTCAAAGTACGCCGTGCGATGAAGCGCAGTGCATTAAACATTGAAACGCGTGATGCTAAGCGCAGCGAGAAATTTAAAGAAGAGTTGTTGCAAGGTGGTGGTCAATTGAAAGTCCCTTGTTTACGAATCGAAGAAGAGAATGGTGATGTGCGCTGGATGTATGAGTCGGGAGACATTATTGATTATTTAGAAGGTCGCTTTAATCCGACATTAGCCGAGACCAGCGCTGCTTAATTGCGCTAGCTGAGCTTGAGTCAACATGAAAAGGCTAGCATTCGTTGAATGCTGGCCTTTTTTGGATTCTTTCTAAATCCCTTTCGTATCCGTTACTCTCATTTGGCTAGGCCTATTGCAGACCCGCTATGCCCAAATACAGCCCAGAAAAATAAGAAACTAACCAGAATAACCACACTAAAATACTGAAACGATGGAAGGTTTTCTGTTGTGCAATGTCCTTGTTGCGAATCACCCTGAACGCCCAGCTGAAATGAAACATCATCAAGAATAAGCCAAGAAAGCCGGAGATAGAATGCGCTGTAAAAATCAAATGGCCGACATGTAAGTACATCATCAAAGTTCCTAGGCTGTCTGTCAGTACACCTAAGCCAAACATAGCTAAATGCCACGGCTTTAGCTGCTTATGCCAATAGTCGTTCCAGATGCCAATAGAATAAAACAGCAGTGCGAGGGTGAAAAGTATCGCCCCCCAGAAAATTAACGGTGTCATTAGGAAAACTCATGAAAATTGAAATTCAGCTGATGTTAATCTAATTGATAACTAATTGCATTAGACTAGTGTTGCGTAGTTAGTCATATGATCCGTCACTTTGACCAGATACTTGCGGGTTTCCTTATAAGGCAGGTCTTTTTTCAATATTTCAAAGACACGCTCAGGGGTAAGCTGGTTGATGACAGGGTAGGCTCGTTGCATGGAAGCACGGCCAATGAAGGCCTTAGCAACATTACCGGTGCCGGTATTGTAGGCGGCAATGGTACAGTAAAGGCGTGTTTTGGGATGGGTGATACGTTTTAAATAACGGGTTTGCAGCATATTTAGGTAAGCGCTACCGGTATCAAGATTAAAGCTTGGGTTGTAAAGTTCATCGCTGGTCAATAGGCGCGATTTACCATACATTAATTTGCTGGCATCTTTACCGGCGCTAGAGGGCACAATTTGCATTAACCCAAAGGCTGGAATATGGCTACGGGCGAGTGGATTAAAGTGGCTTTCGGTATGTGCAATGGCCATAACAAGGGCGGGGTCGATTTTCCATTTGTTGGCTGCTTGCTTTGCTCCGGCTAAATACTTCTCAGCGCGCTTGAAGGGGAACTCTTTGGGCAGAGGGATTTTCACCACGACAATATCCCCTTTGTCGGTATTCTCTTCCAGTATGAGCGCGGCGCTGGCCAATTTTTCTTCAGCATTTTCGATACTGCCGTAGAGGCTACTCATTTCGCTCAAGAGTGGTTGGTTGAGCAGTTTTTCTGCATTTCTACCCGTCATGAGTTTGTTATTGATAGGGTCACTTTGGGCGGCTTGGCGTTCGGTTTTTTGTAACAGCTTTTGAATGTCTTTTTTTAGTGTACTTTGTTTGATTTCCTCTAGGCTATTCTGGCCGTCTTTAATCTTGTAGCTGAAGCGGATTTCATTGAACGCAAAATCGATGACGGTTTTGTTCTGCAGGTCTAGGCTGTATTCAACCCAAGATTCTTGATTACTTATTTCTGCTTGTGACCATTCTTGCTCAATGTCGGCTTTATAATCATCAAAAGCCCCTAGGTAGCGATTTTTATAGGCTTGATAATCGTTCTTTATCTTATCAATCCCCGCTTGTTGAGCTTTTAAAAAGTCATCAAAGCTGTCGGCAAAGGAAGTCATTACCGGCAGAGTCAGGGGTAATAATACGGCTCTTGAGGCTGCTTTAGATATGAACTGTCGACGTTTCATTGAATAACTCAAGTAGGCGGTTGTCTTTATATAGGTTTGTTAATAATAGCGTGAATAGGTGTCGAAATGTAAATCTATTCTGCTAACATTTTTTTTCAATTTAGGCGGTGTTTATGATGGTTCTTCACGTATATTGAATTTAGGGGCTGTGTCTCTAGTTGCTAACGAGGTTGGAATATGAACTTTCACGAACTCAAGCAGGTTGTGCACCAAGGAAACCCTGAGGTTCATATATTGTCGAATCAGGGGGATTTGTACTTAGTACAAATTTTTAATGACGGTGGGCAATCTTTGCTGACTAAAAATCATTCTAGTCGCCCTGTGGTTTTCCATGGTTTACCTGAATGTTATGAGAAGTTAAGTGATGCTGGGTTGCATAAAGCGTTTGTTGATCAGGCTATGGCGCTTGATGAAATGATTAATTTAGAAGGGGGCACAATGACGCAAACGGATCATTGGCCCGTTTGCTTTTAGTTAAGTGCAGGCTCGACAATTTCTGCTTCTGGAGTCGTCACCGAAGTACGTTCGCTCATCTGATGAATCTCGCCGAATTTAACTTCTCCAAAAGAGAGAGTCGGCGCTAAGGCAAAAGGCTGCCAGCGTGCACTGAGTTCTGAAGAGGGCATAATGTTGTAGAAGCGATCGTCTTCTGGGTGTTTGTCGGCAATGGTTTTTTCTAAAATCATTGAGATGTACTGATCAATGCGTAACTCGGGTTGTTCGCCATTAGGGATGACTGCCATGCTATTTTTCTCGGCGAAGTCGGCGATGCCATAAATGGTTGAGTATTCAGGGGAGTAATTGTCGACCGCTATGCCATTTTGGCTACACACTAATATGCCTGTGTTTGTATTCACCACTAATGAATGGCTACCTTGAGTATGGCCAGGGGTCTGGATTAAGGCAATGCTGTCGCCGAGCATAATGCTGCTGTGGAGCGGTATGACTTTGTTGGGATCGATGCCGTCGATGCCGTCCGGACAATACCAGTGGTTCTGCAGCGGTAACAGGTCTTTTACTGCTTCCCATTCTTCATACATCACCAGTAGTTTTGCGTTAGGGAAGTAGGCGGATTGTTCATGACTGCCTAGCCATTTTCTTAAGTCTTGAGTATGCAGGTGATCGTAGCTGATAAAGTCGACTTGTTCTGGTGTAATCCCAATACTGTCTAAGATTTCTTCAACTGTATTGTGTGTTGGGGTAATCATGGGCTGTAGGGCTTGGAAAAATCTCCCTATCAACGTTTGTAAGCGTTGAAAATAGGGGGTTTTAACATTGGCAGCGACGTCAGAAGGCGCGAATAACAAAGTCTTGGTGCCAGTTTGAGTGGCAAACTGCAGTACTATCAATCGATGGGTTACGTATAGATAAGGGTTTATCAGGTTCGTGGCATCGCCAAAGGCCGATTTTACCCGATAAGGTGCCGATGCCAGATCAAACGTTTGCATGAACTGAACTTGTTGATTAATGAGTTTAAAGTCATCAACGAAGTGCTTGGCTTGAAAATTAACTTGTTTCAGGCGTTCTTGCGGGGATAGGCTTTCGCGGCTATTACTGAAGTGATTGATAGGGCGAATACCTAGCGTTTCTAATACCACGTCATAGCTTAAATTCAAGGGCGCACGGCTCATTTTTATTATTCTCGAGTGCTTTTACAAAAAGTAACGTAAAAAAATCTTAATATCAACAGTCATAACAAAAGCGTATAAGGTCAAGACTGTCTGGAGTACACTGGCAACATAATAATGTTGCTGAGCTATTAGTTATTGCTATTAATAAAGCGAATAATTTAACGTATAAATTGGCTCGTAAATTGATCTGAAAAATGAAGATGCAATGGATAAAGAGAAGATAGCTTACCAAGGTGTTGCGGGCGCCTATTCGCACTTGGCCTGTAACGGAGTATTTCCTACTCACCAAGCTTATGCTTGCGAAGATTTCCAATCAGCGATCCTGATGGTGGAGCAAGGGATGGCTGAGTACGCCATGATTCCTCTGGAGAATTCGACGGCGGGTCGGGTTGAAGAAATTTACCGATTATTACCTAACACGCATTTGCGGATAGTTGCCGAGCACTTTGAACCGGTCAATCATTGTTTGTTGGCTTTACCTGACGTCGAGTTAGCCGACATTAAAACTGTCAGTTCACACCCACAAGCTTTGGCTCAGTGTTTTCATCATCTGGCTGATCTGAATATCAAGGCGGTTGCGGCGGTTGATACTGCGCTTTCCGCTAAGGACTTGGCTACGAAAGCCTCTGTGGCGGATGACGCGGGTAAAACCCTCGGGGCAATTGCTTCGGTTTTGGCCGCTGAGTTGTATGGTCTGAAGGTGGTTGCAGAGAACTTTCAAGATGTTAGTGGTAATACGACGCGCTTTATTGTTCTGGCTAAAACGGCGAGTACCGATGTGTTTGATGCTCAGCAAAACTACCTCACCAGCTTGCTCTTTACTGTGCGAAACATGCCTGCTGCTTTGTATAAGGCATTAGGAGGTTTTGCTACTAATGGGGTGAATCTGATTAAGCTGGAAAGCTATATGGACGGAGGCACGATGGAAGCCAGTCATTTTCATATAGATTTGGCTGGTCATCCTGAGCAGCGCAGTATGAAGAATGCGTTATCAGAGCTGGAATTCTTTGCCAAAGATATCCGTATTTTAGGCAGCTATCCGGCGCATAAATATCGCCGTAAACATGATTTTGTTTAACGTTTTGTTTAACTGAGACAGATAAAAATATGATGGATTGGACGAAGTTATTACAGCCTCTTAGAGTCGGTGAAACGACCATGCGTTATGAAGCGGGTCGTTCACCGTTTCATAAAGACCAAGATCGAATTGTATTTTCCAGCGCGTTTCGTCGCCTGGATCGTAAAACACAAGTACACCCGTTATCTGAAAATGATCATGTGCATAGTCGCTTAACGCACAGTTTGGAAGTGAGCTGCGTCGGTCGTAGTTTGGGTTATCGGGTGGGAGAAGGTTTAAAGTCGAATAGTACGTCGTTTCCAAAATCAATTTCTCCAGAAGATGTGGGCGCTATATTGCAGGCGGCGTGTCTGGCCCATGATATTGGTAACCCTCCTTATGGTCATACCGGTGAGGATGCAATTCGACATTGTTTTTTAGATCCCCAGAATGCTTATTTGTTGGAGGGGCTAAGTGATTTAGAGAAGGCCGACTTGTCGACGTTTGAGGGCAATGCGCAGGGCTTTCGGATTATTACTCAAGTTGAGTATCATCGTTTTAGCGGCGGTATGCGGCTTACGCAGGCGACATTGGGTACGTTTTTAAAATACCCGTGGACCGTTGAACACGCCTCTGCTTCCGGTGCGAAAGCGCATAAGTTTGGTTGTTTTCAAAGTGAGTTGCCGATTCTTAAAAGTATTGCCAATGATTTGGGGTTAATTCCTCAGGGTGTGGATTCGTCAGGGGTTACTAGTAAATGGTGCCGTCATCCCTTGGTGTATCTCATGGAAATTGCAGATGATATTTGTTATGGCTTAATCGACCTTGAAGATGGCATTGAGATGGGGATATTACGCTATGAAGAAGTCGAAGCCATTCTGAAGCCGTTGTTGGCGGATGATTGGCAGCGCTACAAGTCTGATTTTGACAGTGCAGATAATGAGCGCAGGCGCTTGTCGATGTTACGTGGCAAAGCGATGGAGAAAATGGTCGCAGCGGCCAGTCAAACATTTTTAGATAATGAAACAAAAATATTAGCAGGGACCTTGGTTGGGGAATTAAGTGATCATTGCCCTGATGTCGTTAAAAATGCAATCAATGGCGCAAAGGCGCTCGCTCGTGAGCGTATCTTTAAAGATCCGCGTAAAACAGCGATTGAGGTGGGTGCGTACTCTACCTTGGCTAATTTATTGACGGCTTTTTTGCAAGCGGCAAAAGAGTTGATTGATACTGGGCATTCGACTTTTCGTAATAGTCGAGTACTTGAAATGATGGGCCCCAGTGCACCGCAGGCAGATTGGACGCTTTATCAAGCCTATATGCGGGTATTGGATTATGTGGCCGGTATGACGGATAATTATGCCGCCGATATCGCACAGCAATTCTCCGGTTATAGTCCTCCTGGGCGCTAGCTATGCCCGTAAGGTGTGGTTACAATGCTTACTCTTAATAATTATACGGTTTAAATAGTTTAGATATTATGGATATAGATTTCCCCCTGATTTTGATGGTGCTTACCGTCGCAACTGGCTTGGTAGCGCTTGCCGATAAATTGTTCTTTTTGCCTAAGCGAATAGAGCAGATAAATACATTGGACGGACAAGGTGCCGATAAAGACGCGCTGGAGTCTGCGGCGAAAGAGCCGATGTGGATTGAGCAATCTAAGTCATTCTTTCCTGTGCTGATTGTAGTTTTTGTTTTGCGTTCTTTTATTGCAGAGCCCTTTCAAATTCCTTCAGGTTCAATGGAGTCGACCTTGGTTAAAGGTGATTTCATTTTGGTGAGCAAGTTTCATTATGGTTTACGCATGCCGGTATTTCGCGATTTGTTGGTGGCCTATAATGAGCCGAAACGTGGCGATGTGATGGTGTTTTTTCCACCCCACGATAAGCGTTACTTTATTAAGCGGGTGATTGGTTTGCCCGGTGATCATGTGGTTTATAAAGGTGGTCAGTTAACGATTAATGGTGAAGAAAAAAGCATAGCAGTGCAATCTGCCGAGCCTAAGCATCGGCCGATTAAATATTTGTTAGAAGAAACCTTGGATACCGGTCCTCATGAAGTACAGTGGACTCCGGGTGCTAATTTCGGCCCCGAAGGTGAGTGGACTGTGCCAGTAGGTCATTACTTTATGATGGGTGATAACCGCGGTCGTAGCTCGGATAGTCGTTTATGGCGCAATCCAGCAACCGGTGAGGCAATGTCTTTTGTACCTGCAGAGAATATCGTAGGTAAAGCGGAAGCGGTGTGGATGCATTGGGATGAATTCACTAGTTTGCCATCTTTTTCTCGTAACAAAGCGATTCAATAATCATGGTTAAAAAGAGGGCGAAGGAATGCCCTTTTTGTCGACGAATGAGGGTGTTGTTGATCTTTACAGCCCTTATGGCGACGGCTTTAATTATCCTGATTCAGCAGGCTCCTGCGCTAGCGCAATAAATCGCTGCACGAAAGTGCTAGATTTTTAATTTTTTAATCGTAGAATAGCGCGCCAGATGTCTTGGTTGCTTATTCGGGTTGTTGTTAATGTCTGTAAAATATCGTCTGCAGGGTTTTTGTATTATGTTCGCCGACCATTGGTTTAAGGTGAAGCCTGTTTCACGTTCCATTGAAGAGCAATGCTCGTTAGATCGAGAATCCCGCCGTATTCAGCTGTACTTCTGTAAGACCTGTCCTATCTCGATTAAAATTAAGCGCCGTTGTAAACAGTTAGGTTTAAGGATCGTAGAAAAGGATATCGAACGCGTCAACGCATACCGCAATGAACTTATTCATGCGGGTGGTGAAGTACGTGTGCCTTGTTTACGTATTGAAGGTCGCCAGGGTCAGGAGACTCGTTGGTTGTCTAGTAATGATAAAATCATGCAATACCTTGAGCGTCGCTTTGCGGCTTAGATTTTTATAGTGCACGATCATTCACGTTAGTTTTTCCATTTTTAATATATTCACCCCGTATTCTCTCTGCTAGTCTGAGCTCTTAATTTGGTTGTACTGATTTTAAGAGTTCTGCTATGCCTGTTGTTGCTTGTCATTATCGCCCACCTTTCTTATTAGCCAATGGTTATGTGCAGAGTATTTTGCCAACCTTGGCCCGTCGTATCGATTGCACTCATTTCCAGCGCGAACGTTTGGTAACCGATGATGGTGATTTCTTAGATCTCGACTGGAGCCGTATCTCCGATACGAGTACGGGAAAGACCTTAATAATCATTTCTCATGGCTTAGAAGGGCATTCGCGACGCCCTTATGTTGCGGGTGTGGCCCGCGAAGCGAATGCTAAAGGCTGGGATGCTTTGGCATGGAATTTTCGTTCTTGTTCCGGTGAGATGAATAAAACCTTACGCTTCTATCATAGTGGTGCGACGGATGACTTACAGCGCGTGATTGAGTATGCACATGGCTTGGGTTATCAGCATATTCACTTGGTTGGTTTTAGTATGGGGGGCAACTTGAACCTGTTATATGTTGGGCGACAGGGGCGAGACATACCGGTTCATGTTAAGTCGGTCACCGCGTTCTCTGTACCGTGTGATTTGGCGGCGAGCGCAAGTCGATTGGCGGAGCGTAAAAATAAGATTTTTATGTGGCGTTTTTTAAAGGACCTGCGCGAGAAAGTTGAGGCTAAGGCCGTTGATTTCCCCAATGAGATTAGCGCCGATGACTATGACCAGATTAAAACCTTTCAGCATTTTGATGATCGCTATACCGCCCCTATTCATGGTTTCGAAAGCGCCGCTGATTATTGGGCGCGCAGCAGTTGTAAGGCTGTTTTAAAAGACATCCGAATCCCGGCATTGTTAGTGAACGCTAAGAATGATCCTTTTTTACCAGAATCGTGTTTTCCTTATGCTGAGGCGAGGCAAAGTACGTGGTTGTCATTGGAAGTACCTGAATCAGGGGGGCATGTCGGGTTTATTGAACTCAATAAGCGTCAGGCTTATTGGATGGAGAGGCGGGTAGTGGAATTTGTGACGGCCAGCTCGTAATTTCTCGTACGTAACAATGTGTATGGCTATGTTACGCATGTAAATTTTCTGCTGTAATCCGCTGGCGACGTGTTGATTAGTGGTGATTCTGACGCTTGATCACTTGTTCAGTGTCAGGAATATACTGTCTGGTTTTTAATTGTAATCCTGAGAGATAAATGAACACCTTTTACCTAAATTGAGTGTAAGCACTTAGTTTTTAGGTAACGTATTTTGTTTATATTTCAAATGGTTTTTGTCTTGTTGGCACTGTTGTCGACTGTTCATGCAACCACGATTGCTGTGCCAATGGATGAAAACATCCCTCTTGGCGCAGACTATTCATTGAAGTCGATATCGGCTTCGACGGTATCTAACCTCTCTTTTGTTGATTCTCCTAAAATGAATGTCGCTTTTACTTATCAAGGGGCAGCAAGTATGGAGGAAGTCTCACAGCCTGTTTTGTTATTGCGTTTATCGTTCACTGATCAGGAATTTAGCTATACGCGCAGTGAATTTCAGGATCTTATCTTTTCCACCGCCGCAGGCGCTAGCAGCGTCGCGCAGTACTATTTGGAAAATTCCTATCAGCAATTTCATATTCAGCCGGCGCAGGAGTCTCAGGGTATTGTCAATGACGGTATTATTGATGTTCGTTTACCTTACGCTCACCCTAATTTTGGTGAAAACTACGGTGCTAGAAGCCAAGACTTGGTGCGTGATGCTTTGGCCCAAGTCGATGCGGATATCGATTTAAAAGCATTTGATCGTAATAATGATGCTCTGCTTAGTCCGAATGAATTGGCGATTGTGTTGATGGTTGCGGGTTATGAAAATGCCTACGGCGGCAGCTCAGCGCCAGAGCCTAGGGTATGGGCGCATAAATCAGTTATCTCTGGAGTATCACTGGATGGTATTGGGCTGACGGGTTTTGCTATGTTTGGTGAGCAACACCAGAATCATTTAGCGACTATTGGCATTATTAGTCATGAAATGGGGCATCTGTTATTTGCTTTACCTGATCTCTATGATCGTCAGGGGGATTCAAATGGTATTGGTCGTTGGGGTCTAATGGGGTTGGGTAGCTGGAATAGTCATGGCGGTTATTCAGGTAGCTCTCCTGCGCATATGATGGCCTGGTCGAAGGAGAAGGCTGGCTTCTTGCAGCCAGAAGATGTCATGGGTGATGAGATGGAGTTTAACCTAGCCAGTGTGACTCATGCTCCTGAGGCGATGCGAGTTTGGTTGGATCCGTTTCGTCATGGCGAGCACTTTTTATTAGAGTATCGCCAACAGTCAAATCTAGACAGCGCATTGCCGGGAGAGGGCTTGCTGATTTCTCATGTTGATGACTGGGTAGGGTATGGCAATGCGGGGCCGCAAAATGATGTGGAGGAACATAAGTTGGTCGATATTGAAGAGGCTGACGGGCGGAGTGATCTGGATAACTTAGAAAATCGTGGCGATCGCTTAGATGTTTATAACGATGCCTATGGTCAGGATTATTTTGGCTCTTCGTCGTTTCCGGCCAGCTTGGACTATCACGGTAATTTAAGTGGCGTTGAAATTTCAAATATACGGGTAGGAGATAAGGCCCAAGGAACGATTACGCTTCCTTATCAGGAATTAGGCGATAACCTAGGTTACGATACTAAGGTGGGTGTGTCATGGGGCGTGAGTGGAAGGCAGGCTCAAAGTTTGGTTGCATTGCCTTTGTCGCAGGATTTATCTTGGGCGCACGGCGTTGATATCTTTAGCCCAGGGGAGGGCCAATTAAATATTTCAATATACGCTCACCTAGTTGACGGTCAAGTGAGCGGAGAAATTTATGCAACTCAAATACGTTCAGTATCGAGAGGCTGGAATCGGATTTCTTTTACTGAGCGGGTCGATTTGAGTGCTCATGTGCAAGTATATTTGCAAGTGACTGTGCAGGCGAGTTCAGAGCGTCCATTCAGTATTGATAGCAAGAGTATTGCTAGTGGTCAGAGCTATACAGAATCTAACGGAGTTTATCAGCCAGCTAATTTTGATTTTAATCAGAGATTGTTAGTGGCAAATCAGTCACAAGCCTTTAATTATCAGGTTCCTAAAGCGGTAGATTTTTCACCACCGTCGACTAATCGCTCTTCGGGTGGCGGTTATTGGTTATCAATGTTTTCAATCTTCTTGTTATTACTCAGTCTTAGGGTTCGCAGATAAGCCTAGAAACTAAGCCTAGCGTTGGCTTATAATCATTTAATTTTAGGAGCGCAGGATGCGCGATTATCTGTTTTATCTGCTGTTACTCATTATTATTGTTGTTCTTGCCTTGTATGAGCCCATTAGTTCGGATTGGTTGATGTTCGATCGTGCAGCAATTGATAAGGGTCAAATATGGCGTTTATTCAGTGCGCACTTTGTTCATTTATCAGTGACACATATGTTCGGTAATGCCATGGGGATTGTATTGCTGGCTTATATTGCGGGCCGATATCTTAATAATTCACTCGGGCTGTTATTGCTTACCTGGTGCATGCTAGTAGTGGGTCTTGGTTTGTATTGGTATGCCGATTACCTACAGCGTTATGTCGGTCTATCTGGAATTTTACATGGTTTATTATTGGTCGCACCTTTTGTTTCGAAATTTTATAGTCGTCGCATTGCTGGCTGCTTTTTAGTGGTTATTGTTTCGAAAGTAATTTGGGAGCAGTCTTCTTTTTATGATGACATGGCGATGGTGGGAATAATTGGTGGGCGTGTCGAAACGAATGCACACTTACTGGGAACGCTTGCCGGTTTGGTATTTTTGATGGCTTATTATCTGAAGCAGTATATTGATTTGGGGAAGGTTAATGGCGGGCAGTGAGGCGAAAGGAATAGAAGGAATCAAAAGTCCTTGGCAAACGTTGGGTCGTGAAGTTAAGTATGACAACCCTTGGATTCGGGTAGAGGAGCATCAGGTTATAAATCCCTCGGGGGGAGCGGGCATTTACGGTACGGTGACGTTTAAAAATCGTGCGGTTGCCATTGTTGCGCTGTTTGAAAACGGTGATACTTTATTGGTCGGACAATTTCGTTATCCGTTGCAGCAATATCATTGGGAATTACCGATGGGGGGAGCCCCTGACGATGAGTCAGCTTTGGCTTGTGCACAGAGAGAATTGCAAGAAGAGACAGGTTATAGTGCTAATAAATGGCGGCCCATATTATCAATGCATTTGAGTAACTCAATCACTCAAGAGCAGGGTTTTACCTTTATTGCTGAAGAATTACTTGAGGGTGAAATGGCACTTGAAGAAACAGAAGACATTACCTTACAACGCTTGCCGTTTGAGCATGTTTTTCAGCAGGTGATGTCAGGTGAAATAACGGATGCAATAACCGTCGCTTCAATAATGAAAGTGCGGTTGCTGGGATTGGCTTAGCCTGTGTTGGCAACAACCGATAGCATCGGGGCGATATCTGCGCTGCTTTGAGTCTTTTGCCTGTTGCGATACTGGGCAGGACTATCTTGGGTTTGCTTAATGAAGATTCTATCAAGGGTACGACGACCAGATAAACCTAACTGCAGGGCAATTTGCTCAATGTTGAGTTCGCTATCTAATAAAAGCTGCTTTGCTTTATGGACACGACATTCTGTAATAACTTGCTTTAGTGAAGTGTTCTCTTTTTGCAGATGTCTGTTTAAGGTACGAGCGCTAATATGAAAGTGTTCAGCCACTATTTGTTGATTTGCTTTAAGGCTAAGTTTCCCTTGCTCTAAGGCGCGCTTAATTCGCTCTGCGAGAGAGCCTGAGCGAGTGAGTTTTTTGTATTGCTCCTCAACATCTCGTTTGATCATGTTTAGAATGTGGGGGTTGGTATTATGCAGCCCTTGATCTAAATATTTTGCTTGAAATTTAATTGAGCACTCGGTCGAATTGAAGGTAATATCAGTTTTCCAAAAGTGTGTGTAGTCTGCTGCATAGCTTGGCTGCGGGAAGGGAAGGTCGATGCCGGTTAAGGCCATTTCATTGCCGCAAAGTTGTTTAAGCCAGCCGAGTATTATGCCGACGAGTAATTCGCTTCGATAGCGCTCTTGAGATAAGTAACTTTGCTCGCTCACGGGCAGTTTTACCTTGATGATATTATCTCGAGTACGGGTGACGTTAATTTCTAAATTATCGCACAGTAAAGCAGAGAATTTTTCTAGGTAATACAGTGCTTCACGTAGAGTGTTGGAGCACAAAAAAAGGTGCTGTAATTGGCAGCTACTTTGGGCAACCGCTTTTTGTGCTGAAAAAACGCACAAAGAATTTAAGTGAGATGAGCGAATAAGATTGCTAATTAAGACGTCAGCATCTTGAGTAGGTATTCGTGCATCAGGGTCTTTTAGTAACTTCATCAGGCGCCCATCAATCGCCGAGGCTGGCTCGGGAGAAATGGCTTTAGTGTTCGCAGCATCAATGAGAGGGCGAATAAGTGCTACTGATATAGAACTTTGAATCATGATGATCGTTTCGCTATTATTATTTTTAGTAGTTAGGAATTAGTGCAATTTAAATGCCAGTATATTAATGATGTTATACATTGAGCAATGAAGGGCTATAATGCTGATCTATAATGCTATAGTCGTAACGCTTTTAAGATTGGGTGTTACTTAGGGTAACGGAAGATAATCTCGAGTAACACTTTGGGGGAAGGATTTGCTATTAATTAGACGGATTTTGATTGTATTTATTCTATTAACTAATGGAATATATACGCATGCTAATGAGATTTCTCAGCAGTCATCTATAAAGGTTGAGCATCTTGAATACCTTCTTGAAGATCAGATCAGTTATGATTTTTATCGAGTTAAAGGTTTCGATCAGTCGCGTTGGCTCCCTGCGACTCACTCCCCGTTAAATCTAGGTAATTTAGAGCAAGGTGCCTGGGGACGGTTCACCTTAACCAATGTTGAAAATGTTCGGCTTGAGCGAATGTTAGAGTTTGCTAACCCACGATTACATCGCTTATCTATTTATATTGAAAGCTCTACCGGTAATCGTGAAGAATGGCAGTTAGGGAACTATTTACCTTTTAAAGAGCGCGAGATCCTATTTCGAAATTTTGCTCTGCCCCTTATATTGCAGCCGAAAGAAGAGCTGGTAGTTTATTTTCGGGCTCAATCTAATGTCGGTGTGCTACTTCCTATTTATGTCCATAAAGAAGGTGAGTTTTGGCGATTGGCGAATAATGAGAATCTAGCGTATGGCTTTTATTTTGGTATTTTAATCATGTTTGTGATTTTTAATATCAGCTTGTATCTAGCTCGGAATAATTATTTATTTATTTTGTTGGCCATTGATTTGTCAGTTTTTGCTTTGATGTATGCCAATCACTTGGGATTAAATTTTGAGTATCTTTGGCCTGTCGATCCTCAGTTTAATTATTTGGCGAGTTTGTTCTTAGGTTATATTGTCATCCTTACTTCGAATATATTTACCTGGCATTTTCTGCGGCTAGATTACTCTGGAAAATTACAGGGCGTGTATTATTGTTTTAATATGATAGCGCTGGTTGGGATTGTATTGCTCTGGCTAGTTCCAGCAGAAGTATCAAGTTTTATTTGTGCCCTTTTAGGCATTGCGATTGCGCTTTATTTGTCTGCTTTAACCACGAAAAACCGGTATCGGTATGCTGATTATGCTTCTTATTATATCTTCAGTTATGCTATTACTGCCATTGCTACCTGTGTCTATATCGCCCATAAGCTAGCATTGCTGCCGTCTAATTATTTGACCAGCTATACCATTGGCGGCAGTATTTTATTGCAAGCCATTGTTTTGACCTGCGTCTTGCTTGAGCGCAAAAAAGTAGTAGAAAAAGTCGTGGGCTTCCATTCTCCAGATCAAACCGTACCTAGCTCTGCTAAAGATTGGATTGCTCAGTTTAGTCATGAAGTTCGAACGCCACTCAATGGTATTATCGGTATGGTCGATTTGCTCAAAGAGACGCCTTTGAATCCAACGCAATATGGTTATATTCGCACCTTGTCATCGTCAGGAGAATATTTACTGGATCTGGTGAGTGATGAGTTAGATTATGGCAATCTTTCTCGAGGCGTCGTTGAGTTAAATGAAAGCCCCTTCAATTTAGAAGTTTTATGTAAGCAATGTTGTAATATGCTGGAGCAGCAAGCAGGAGAGAATCAGGTTGCTATTGAACTTAGTTTTTCACCGACGATGCCATTGAATTTTTATGGTGATGAAAAATGCTTAAAACAAATTATTATTAATTTGTTAAGTAATTCAATCAAGTTTACTCGTCAAGGACGGGTGGTAATTAGTGCAGAATATTCTAAATCGAATAATTTATTACTGTCAGTCTGGGATAATGGCATCGGTATTACAAAGCAGCAGCAGTTGAAAATATTTGAGCGTTTTAATCAGGTCGATTCGTCTGTGTATTCTCGTTATGGTGGTAGTGGCTTAGGCTTAGCTATTTGTCGTCAATTGGCAAATTTAATGGGAGGGGAAATAAAGGTCGATAGTCGAGTGGGTAAGTATTGTAGCTTTATTGTTGAGTTGCCTTTGGCTCGTCATGATAAAACAGAGGAAATGATTGAAGCACCGGTGAATATTGAGTCGAAAAAATCAACGGCTGTGTTACCGTCTAATCGAGAGCTGGTCGTTCTAGGGGTCGATGATAATGAAATTAATCGTCGTGTTTTGAAGGCCATGCTGAAAAAGCTGGGTCATCGTATGATTGAGGCTACAAGCGGGCAGCAAGCTATTGATATCGTACGCTCAGGAGAAGCGCTGGATTTGATTTTGATGGATTGTGAAATGCCTGGCATGAATGGATTTGAGGCGACTGAGGTTATTCGTAAATGGCAATATACTCAAGCCAGCGGCGCTTGCTCTATTATCGCGTTAACGGCGCATGTACTGCGCGAGCATGTTGAGCAATGTTTAGCAGCTGGGATGGATGCGCATTTAAGCAAGCCTTTGCACTTGCGTGAATTAAGAGAGTTGTTGGAGTCATTGGAGGCGGATGATTTAAAGCACTGAGGTTGATTTAGAGTGTGATTGTTAAAGCTCAGTCGCAGTGCTCGAATCTTATTTAAAATTCCCAATTAGCCCCAAAACTGATATTTTGCAAACGTGTGCGCGGCATGTCGCCACTGCTAATGGCGGTGCTTTCTAGTTCAGCGCGTAATGACAGTTGAGGAATAGGGAAGTAGATAAAGCCACCGCCGGAAATAGCATTCACTGCAGAGGTTTGTGTATCCTTTACGTCGCTGCGAACGATGCCGCCATCTTTGTCGGCTGTAATTTTAATCGTTTTATAATCGGCTACCCAGGCGAAAAAACCTGTTTTAACAAAAAAATCTAAGTTGTCTAAAATAGGGAAGCGATAACGCAAGTTAATCAGACCGCCTTCAGGTGTGAATTCACTGATACCGGAAAAGCTGCTCGAGCCTTTATTGGTATAGGTGTTTCTACCATTAGCATCAGGGACTGAGTCCCCAAGCTGGCCATGGCTAATGGTACCGTGGCTAGCATTTTTAAAAGATATATTACTGTTACTGGTATCGACATTAATTGCTGTCGGATCGTTATAGCGAGTTGCACCGAAATTAACGTATGCAAATTCTAAGCTGATGCGTGAGGTTACGTGAGCCCCGGTTAATATTTTGAAACTTGAGCTTGTTTTATCGGCATCGAGAGAGCTCGACATGCCCGTGTAAGCACCAATAAAACCAGCTTCGGTAGCAAAAGTACTTGTGCTTAATGTTAAGGCCATTAAGACAGCAGGTATTTGAAGTAGGCGATGACGAATATAAGAGGGTTGGTCGCTTGCAAACATGGGTGAGTCGTCCAGTCTTTATGATTTATTTTTTTGTTTATTTAACCAGAAATGAAACGCTGGGCACAGTCTTAAAATGATTTGCAGGATAAATAGCGGTAGGGAGGTCGGAGTTTTACATAATCTTTAGATGGTAGGGCTGATAAAGGGATGAAAGTTTATGGAGGATCTTGGATATCCATCCCTTTATATGAAGCATTATTGCCAGCTATAACGCGGTAATGGATCCTTTGAGATGAGGCTTGATGCCAGATTTATCACGCAAATCAAACTTGATAGATTTTGTGTGCATCTCATAATTCAATTGAATTGATGTCGGTAAAAAAATAGGCAGTTTAAAATCAACAACTACTTTGCATGCTTCACTATCAATCTTGTTATAAAGCGCTGCCACAATACGTGCTTTGCTCCACATGCCATGTGCAATATGGCCTTTAAAGCCAAACAGTTTGGCACTGAGTGAAAACAAATGAATGGGATTCGAATCACCAGAGACTAAAGCATAGCGACGGCCTAAGTCTGAAGATAAGTGCCAAAATTCTTTGTAAGGGTATTCTGGAAGAGTGCTTGGTTCACTACTTTTGGCCGCCAATGGTAGCTCGCTCTTTTGGCGAACGAGATTGGTGCTGATGCTTTCCCATACTCGTTCACCGCTAATGTAGACTTCGCTTTTAATATCGATATCATAGCCTTTATCAGTCTTTCTTATGTCAGAAAAGAAGCAGGTGACATCCATTTTCTCAAGGATATTGATCGCTCTGTGCTGAGTGATCTCATTACGCACATGCACTAGCCCCATCACTGCAAAAGGAAAGTCGCGTAGCAACATTAATTCTAAGTGCAGTGGGAAGGCTAATAAATGGGGGAAGGTCATTGGCAGCTGGTTGTTGTTTTGCTTAAAGCCACAAACCTCGGCATATTTGGCAACTTTTTTAGCATCCGCGCAAATGTCGCTGAGTGTAATGCTGGTGGAGGGGAGCTTAGGTGCGCTGGCTTTAATGGCCTTAGAAAATAAAGCACGGCGATATTGGTTGAGTGTGCTAGGTGTTTCATTTAACTGCACGCGTGTCGATGGGTTCATTGTATATCCTGATGAATCTGTACATGGCGAGTTTAGAATTATAATTAGGACTCAGTCTAAACCGCTTAGGGATGAGGCCATTGGCTGCAATTGCTTACTAATAGCGTCAGATTGGTCAATGAGTGCTTGCAGTCCGCGCCTGTTCTGGCAAAATCCTGATCTAATAAATTTTAAAAAATGAGCTTATGTCAGGCGGAATCGCAGAACTTCGGGACTCAGGTATTTTATTGCAGCTGGCCTATCAAGCGATGTTGGAGTTGGAACTGGATGTGCCTCTCATTTTAGCGCGCTGTGGTGTAAAGGCTGAGCTGTTGCTAGATCGTAATGCTCGTACCCCTCATGATGCGCAAAACTTATTTTGGCAGGTCTTAGAGGAAGTCAGTGGTGATCCTCATATTGGCCTACACATCGCCGAAAAAATGCCTGTATATAAGGGGCAGGTTTTACAGTATCTGTTTTTAAGTAGCCCTACCTTTGGTGATGGTTTGGTCCGATCGTTGAACTATCAGCGCCTATTAAGTGATGCGACTTTAGCAACGTTTGAAATGATTGAGGGCGAAGCGTCAATTGAGGTATCGTCTTCTAGTGAGAAGGTGAAAGACTTACGCCATTTGTCTGAGGCGGTTGTGTATGGCCTAGTGAGGTTCTTTAGTTACGTTACCGATGGTAAATTCAAGCTCAATCGAGTTGATTTCACGCATCAGCTGGAAGATGAGACTGACGAGCATCAGCGCATCTATGGCTGTAATGTTTCCTTTGGACAGAAAGATAACCGTTTGTATTTCGATGCGGATATTCTTGAAATACCTTCCCTGCATGCTGAGCCTGAGTTATTGCATCTGCATGAGAAGTTGGCCAGTGAGCATGTGGCTAAACTTGAGCGCCAAGATGTGGTTGCTCGCGTGAATCGTATAATCGGTGAGATTCTAGAAACAGGGCAGGTTAATCTTGAGCAAGTTGCCCTTAAATTGGATATTAAGCCGCGGACACTCAGAACGCGGTTAGCCGAAGCGAATACGAACTTTAATCAGCTGTTAGCGGATTACCGTTGCACTTTGGCCAAGCGTTTATTGGCAAATACAGATGAAACCATTGATGAAATCGTTTATTTAACGGGGTTTTCTGAGCCAAGTACTTTCTATCGAGCCTTTAAACGTTGGACAAAGGTGACTCCGATTGAATATCGTAATCAAAAGAAATAGTTTAAATATCAGTATCTTGAGCGATTAATGAGCTTCGATTAAGGAGTAATTGTAATTATTCGTCAGTTTGCCAGGAGTATAATTTACTTTAAGGCAACAGTATTTTGCGTTTATTGACTGGTATTTTGATTAAAACAGGCCCAATCTTAAGTTACTTAAGCAGCCAATTATTGGAGATAGGCTATGGGTCAGCTCGATAAAGCAAGTTTAATTCAACCGTTAGTAGACCATATGGTAACTAATGAAAAAGATGTTAATGTCTGGCGTAAAGAGCTAGTGGGTACAGGCGCATTTTCTACTGAACAGGTTATGGCACTGGATGATGTCAGCCTTACCTTATCTTATCGTACGATGTTAGCGGTTCAGTTTCAGGGTTTGCGAGCCGAGCGTTTATTAACGGAAATCGAAAAGCACCATGTGTCTTGGTCGGTTGATTTTGATGATAATTTCCAGCAGGGCGCGATCTGTTATTAACTCTTAATTCTATATTCACAAGCAGCTATTCGGCTGCTTGTTCTGATTCCCTTGCTTTCACGATTTCTTTGCTTATTATAAAACGATAAAAATAATGTCACTTATGGAGAATTCTGTGGCGCGTATTCTATTATGCTGGGAGTTGGGGACGGATTATCAGCATTTATTATCTTTGCAGTCTGTTGCTCGATATTATCAGGGTAAGGGTTGTGAGGTTTGGGTTGCTGGTCGTGACGTTGCTAAATTAAAACGCCTTTTTTCTGATGTGAAGATCAATGTGGTTCAAGCTCCATTTTCGGATTCTGCGGCTGAGTTAGGCTTGGAGAAATCCGCCCCTAGAAGCTATGCGGATTTTTTGCGCCGTTGTGGCTTTCATCACGGTGATGCTTTGTCGGGGTTAGTCAGTGCTTGGCGAGCCCTCTTTACGTTCATTCAGCCCGATTTATTATTATGTGATCATGCTCCGATAGCGTTGTTAGCTGCACGAGATCTATCGGTCGCAGGTCGCTCTGTCGCGAAGGTTGCTGTCGGTATGCCGTTTTCTGTGCCAGATGATAATCGTCCAGCGGGGGTTTTCTTTGCGGGTGACTTGGCTAAAAATGATATTGTCCGTTATGAAGATGACTTGGTTAAGGTTATTAATAAAGTCTGTATCGAGTTTTCATTACCTCGTATTAATAATCTGGCCGATTTATTCTCTGATTTAGAAAAGTGTATTTTTCAAACGTACGCTGAATTAGATCATTATGGCTATCGCAGTGCGGAGCAGCGTCATAAAACGTCTTATGTCGGTGCGGCTGTTCCTGACTTTTCTGAACCTGCAGTTTTTCCTCATTTCAAAGGACCAAAGATTTATTGTCATGTGAAAGGCTCTGTTGAAACGGCAGTTTTACTGAAGACGTTGCAGTCGATTGAATGCAGTGCGATTGTTTTGGTTGATGGCATTCCGGATTCGTTAATTAATGCCCATCAGTCTAAGCACATTTCTTATATCGATAAGCCCGTGAATATGCGGGATGTTTTAGATAAATCGACGTTTGCGATTCTGAATGGCGGCATTAATTCAGTATCGTTGTTTATGAAAGCGGGGATTCCGGTCGCGCTATTTCCTTTGCATATTGAGCAGTTTTTAATGGCGAAGCGGGTAGAGGCTTTGAATGCGGGTTTTCAGTTGAATCTTTCTGATGTTGATTCTGCTTTAGTGGGCCTACAAAAAGTTAACAGTCGCCAGAAAAAGGTGGCAGCAGGGTTGTTTGAAGAGAAGTACCAATCTGACAGTGCGCACAATGAGCTGTTATTGCAGCTTGCATTGGTTGAGCAGAGTTTTCTGTTTGATAAGCAGAAAAGCTAAGATTAAAAGCAAGAATATCAACGGCTTTGGTTTTTAAGTCGCAGTTCGCTTGTGATCGATGTTGGGTATGTCGTTAGGCGGCACGTCGTAAATACGTCGCTTAGCTTCTAAAACACAATTTCTACCTTCATTTACCATCAATCCAAGACAAAAAATAGCGCTTACTTAGTGAATCTAAGAAGCGCTATTTTTCGAACCTTAAGCGATCAGGGCAGAATTAGATGCCTTGAGAGCGTAAGTATTCGTCATAAGTGCCGTGGAAATCTACGATTTCGTGATCCTTAATTTCGATGATGCGTGTTGCCAAAGAACTTACGAACTCACGGTCGTGAGATACGAAAATCAAAGTTCCTTCGAACATTTCCAATGCAAGGTTGATCGATTCTATCGATTCCATGTCCATGTGGTTGGTTGGCTCATCGAGTAATAATACGTTGTGATTTTCCATCATCAACTTACCAAACAATAAGCGACCTTTTTCACCACCAGAACACACCTTAACGTTTTTCTTAATATCGTCTTGGTTGAACAACAAACGACCTAGTGTTCCACGAACGGCTTGGTCATCATGCTCTGGTGTGCGGAACTGAGACATCCACTCGAACATTTCCATTTCAGAAGGGAATTCATATTCGTGATCCTGAGCGTAATAACCTAAAGACGCGTTTTCAGACCACTTAATAGAACCTTCTGTTGGCTGTACTTCATCAATTAAGCACTTCATCAATGTTGTTTTACCCGCACCGTTAGAACCAATGATGGCAACTTTTTCGCCAGCAGGGATCATGATGTTTGAGTTTTTAAACAACATTTCAGTTTCGTATGTGTGGCCCAACTGCTCAACTTCAAGCGCAGTACGGTGTAATTTCTTCTCAAACTCAAAACGCATGAACGGATTTTGACGGCTTGAAGGTTTGATGTGATCAAGAACGATCTTATCAAGCTGCTTCTGGCGAGAGGTTGCTTGCTTAGCTTTAGAAGCGTTAGCCGAGAAACGGCTAACGAACTGCTGCAGTTCAGCCATTTGAGTTTTCTTCTTGGCATTATCAGCTTGCTGACGTTCGCGCGCCTGAGTCGATGCGATCATGTAGTCATCGTAGTTGCCAGGGAAGATCTTGATATCACCGTAATCGATATCGGCCATGTGAGTACACACAGAGTTCAAGAAGTGGCGATCGTGCGAGATGATGACCATCGTGCACTTCATGTCGTCTAATAAACGTTCTAACCAGCGAATGGTATTGATGTCCAAGTTGTTGGTAGGCTCATCAAGTAGCAATATATCTGGGTTAGAGAAAAGTGCTTGGGCTAAAAGTACACGTACTTTTAAACCGGGTGCAACCCCTGACATTAGGCCGGAATGCAATTCTGAATCGATACCGGCGCCCAGTAAAAGTTCGCCAGCACGAGATTCAGCGGTATAGCCATCCATGTCAGCAAACTCGCTTTCTAGCTCAGCAGCGTGCATATATTCAGCTTCAGTCGCTTCAAGGTTTGCATAAATCGCATCACGCTCTTCTTTAATCGCCCAAAGCTCTTTATTGCCCATCATTACCGTATCGATAACGACTTGCTCTTCGAAAGCAAACTGGTCTTGGTGAAGCTTACCTAAGCGCTCGTTAGGCGAAACAGAAACGTTACCTGCAGAAGGCTCAAGGCTGCCGTCTAGGATTTTCATAAAGGTAGACTTACCACAGCCGTTGGCGCCGATTAGGCCGTAGCGGTTGCCATCACCGAATTTTACGGAGATGTTTTCAAACAAAGGCTTAGCGCCAAATTGCATGGTGATATTAGCGGTTGAAATCAATGGATTGACCCTGAAAAAAACTTGCGTGGCTTAAGCGCTGGCTCTGAAAGCCTGCGACCTATAAAATTGATGCCGAATTATACAGACTTTGCTGGATTACTTATATGCCTGCTCCTAAAAAAGACACAGATAAAAAAAACACAGGACAAAAGAAGAGTGCTGCATTAACGGTATCTGCGACGATCTGCCCGCGCTGTAGGGCTGACTTCCTTTGTAATGCGGGCGATATCAAGCAATGCCAATGCTGGGGTATAGGACTTGGACCGGATGATTTTGCCTATCTTAAACAGCAGGGTTTTAGTGCTGAACAAACAGGCTGCTTGTGTCGCAATTGTCTATTAGAGATACAAAGAGAGGTTGCGCTTGTTGCGAAGAATCCACCATTAGCATGAATAGAGTAAAAGTAATTTTGCTCATTGCAGTGAATTTTGCGAAAATGCAGCCATAGATAATACCCGATCAAATTACTCAGATTTACCTAGCTTAAATTTCAATCAATTTAGGCCTGCCTTTTAGTGAGCTCCCAATGTTAACTGTAACCCAAGCCCCTGAACTTTTCTCGTACCCCAGATACTGGGCTGAGTGCTACGGCACGGCGCCATTTTTGCCAATGTCACGTGCTGAAATGGATGAGCTTGGCTGGGATTCTTGCGACATTATTATTGTCTGTGGTGATGCGTACGTCGATCATCCAAGTTTTGGTATGGCGATCATGGGGCGCTTATTAGAATCTCAAGGCTTTCGAGTCGGGCTTATTTGTCAGCCTGATTGGAACGATCTAGACGCGTTCAAAGCATTGGGCAAGCCGAATCTGTATTTCGCTGTTAGTGCAGGGAACATGGATTCCCTTATTAATAAATACACCGCCGACCTTAAAGTTCGAAACGATGATGCCTATACGCCCCATGGTGTATCCGGCAAGCGTCCTGATCGTGCGGTCATTGTTTATAGCCAGAAATGTAAGCAAGCTTATAAAGACGTCCCCCTAATGATTGGTGGTATTGAAGCCAGTTTACGCCGTATTGCGCAATACGATTATTGGAGTGATGAGATTCGTCGCTCGGTATTGGTCGACTCAGGCGCCGATATTCTATTATACGGTAACGCTGAACGCGCCATTGTTGAAGTGAGTCATAAGCTTGCGGCTGGCAAAACAATGAAAGAAATTCAGTATGTGCGAGGCACTGCGGTTATCCGTAATGCAACGCCTGCTGGCTGGACAGAGATAGACTCAACGCGCATCGATTGGCCTGGGCGTTTAGACGAAATTCCTAATCCTTATGAAATGAAGGATACCAAGAACCAAACGTGTTCGACTAATAAAGATGGCTCTGAAGCCGGCTCTGATGATGACATGGAAGAGCACGAAAGTGTGGTTAAAATCGTACCCATGCCACTGCACCGCAAGCTGAATATCGATCACACAACCGCCGTGATACGCTTGCCTTCATTCGAGAAAGTCCGTGCTGACTCGGCGTTATACGCCCACGCTTCTCGAATATTGCACTTAGAAAGTAATCCGCAAAACGCCCATGCCTTGATTCAACGCCATGGCGATAAAGAAATTTGGGTTAACGCACCGCCAATTCCTCTCGAGACTGAAGAGATGGATGCGGTATTCGCCTTGCCTTATCAACGTATTGCACATCCTTCTTATGGTGATGCCAAAATTCCTGCTTACGATATGATTCGTTTTTCGGTCAATATCATGCGCGGTTGTTTTGGTGGTTGTAGTTTCTGTTCGATTACCGAACATGAAGGTCGTGTGATTCAAAGCCGTAGCCAAGAATCTGTGCTTAAAGAAATTGAAGATATTCGTGATCATGCTCCAGGTTTCACCGGCGCGATATCAGATTTAGGTGGGCCAACGGCCAACATGTATCACCTGAACTGTAAGGACCCGAAGATTCACGCCAGCTGTCGTCGTTTATCGTGTGTATTCCCGAGTATTTGCACTAACTTAGTGACCGATCATTCGCAGACAACGTCTCTATACCGCCGTGCCCGTGCTTTGCCGGGTATTAAGCGTATCGCTATTGCTTCCGGTTTACGTTATGACCTTGCGGTAGAAGATCCTGAATATGTACGCGAGCTAGTGACTCATCACGTTGGCGGTTATTTGAAAATTGCCCCTGAGCATACCGAGAAGAATACCTTGGATATGATGATGAAGCCGGGGATGGGAACCTACGATAAATTCAAGAATATGTTCGAGAAGTACTCGAAAGAAGCGGGCAAAAAGCAGTATCTAATTCCGTACTTTATCGCCGCTCACCCGGGTTGTGAAGATGAAGACATGTTAGGCCTAGCAGTATGGCTTAAACGTAATAAATACCGTGTTGATCAGGTGCAAACCTTCTATCCATCGCCAATGTCGTTAGCGACAGCGATGTATCACTCGGGTCATAACCCGTTACAGCGCATCAGTTATAAATCGAAGAAGATGGTTGTGCATACCGAGTTAAAGTCTCGTCGTGTGCAGAAAGCATTCTTGCGTTATCACGATCCGAAGAGCTGGCCAATGTTGCGTGACGCTCTGAAAGAAATGGGTCGCGAAGACATGATCGGTGCTGGCAAGAATGCCTTGATTCCACATGCAGAGCCGGAAGAACATCGTTTTAAGCGTCTGCAGAATAAATTAGGGCAAAGTACTCGTGGTCGCCCAGGTGGTAAGGGTGAAACTGCTAAACCAGGTTCCAGAGCAGGAACTAAATCAGGTGTGCAAGCTAAGTCTGGGCAAGGTCAGTCGGAAGGTAATCGTCCTACCGGGAATCGCCCCGCTGGCAAGCCGTTTGGTAAGCCGGGATCTAAGCCGGGCGTTAAGTCACCGGGTAAGAAACCGGGTAAAAAGCTGCAGAAGTCTATCGCCGAAAAGGCGGGAGTGAAACAAGAAGGCGCTAAAAGAGCCGGTAAGCCAACATTTAAGAAGCGTAAATAAGCATGCCTCATACATCTGAATATGCACCGAAGCACACAGTAGAGCAGACCTTAGCCAGTTTTGATAAGCTAAGGTCAACCCATGCACCACGTATACTTATGCTTTATGGTTCGTTGCGTGCTGAGTCTTATAGCAAGAAGCTAACACTCGAAGCGGCAGCGATGCTTGAGAGCTTTGGCGCTGAAGTGAAAATTTATGATCCTACCGAATTACCCATGTTTGATCGTGAAAGCTATGATCATCCGAAGGTCAAAGAACTGCATGAATTAGCACTGTGGTCAGAAGGGATGGTTTGGTCGAGCCCTGAGCTTCATGGCACGATTACGTCAGTGATTAAAAACCAGATTGACTGGATACCGCTGAGTTTAGGCAGTGTTCGCCCGACTCAAGCGCGCACACTGGCAGTAATGCAAGTGAGTGGCGGATCGCAGTCGTTCAATGCTGTGAACAGCTTACGTGTATTAGGGCGTTGGATGCGCATGCTGACGATTCCTAATCAATCCTCTGTGGCGATGGCTTGGAAAGAGTTTAACGATGATGGTTCGATGAAGGATTCTTCCTATCGTGATCGCGTAGTGGATGTGATGGAAGAGTTGTTTCGTTTTACGCTATTGACCCGCGATCATTCTGAGTTTTTAACCCATCGCTTCTCTGAAAATAAGGAAGAGTATGCACATCGATCGGCTAAGGTTTCAGCGGAATCAGGCGCGGAAAGTCTTTAAATTAAAAATACTTAATCGTATTGCATAAAAAACCCGCACTGAAATCAGTTGCGGGCTTTTTTATGGATAAAATTTGGCCTGGTTGAACCAGGCGGCTAATATTTTTTAACCGGTGGAATTTCATTCATTTGACGTAAAAATTCTAGATCGCGCTTAAGTTGGTCGCAACGTTCTCGTGGCGTCAAATCTTCAGGCCATTCTTCTGGGCCTTCCTCGGTATTAGCCATTACATTACCAATGAGCTGAGAAAATGTTTGTGTGCCGTCATTTCTCTTGAGTGCCTTGCGTGATTGGAAGTCAATATGAATGACGTTTGAGTCCTGCTGGTTACTCATTACCTTACCTTTCTGTTCGTCTGCTAGATACTATCTACAAGTTCTTATAGTTTGAAACTTCTCTATTCGTTATATATCAAGAACTGTACCAATGTTGAGATAGTTGTGAGGCCGCATGAATAGGGTGTACTGATACTATAGAAGGTCTTTATGGCAATGATTGTTAAAGGGTTTTGGCATTTTGTGACAATATTTGTCAATTTGAAACTATTTGCAAAGACTTGTATCAAGAGATGCCGTGTCGTAATACAAGCGCCATGGTTTAATGATGCAATGACTCAAAAATTGGTTCTATCGAGAGAAGTGAAGCATTTAAATAATGCCTGCATCTAAGCTAGCCGCCATGGCTAATCCTAACTCCTCGCATTGAGTAATAAATGCTTCATCAAAATCCCCTTTACAAATCAAAGGTTCTTGTACAAGGCGCCAACGTAAACCTGTGGTAATCGTCTCAATCGCTCTGCAGGCACCTGTACCGTCGTGTCCCGCGCGGATGTAGAAGCAAAAAGGACGACCTTGGGTATGCTCTAGGCAATCATAATAACAACGATCGAAGACATCCTTGGTGAGGCCTGCGATATACCCCAGGTTTTCCGTGGTACCAATAATAATCGCCTGAGCGCTTTTTATATCGCCGGCTTGAGTATCGAGCGGGGCTATATACTGAACGTCGATATTAGTAATGTCTGGATGGTTAGCCCCCCGGATGACCGCATCGAGCATTCTCTGGGTATTCTCAGAAGGGGCGTGAGCAATAACAACGAGCTTTTTTTTATCGGACATATTATTACCATACCTTTGTGATCATTAAGGGTAATCGTTGTTTAATATAATGATACCTAACTCTACTACAGGACTGGCCTTTAAATCTCATTCAGATCTGTCGCTTCGAGGCTTTAGAATGTCTGTGATACGATATACGAAGACATAATATACCGCGTTGAATTAGACCTATGACAAACCGACACCCCCAGAATACTTTACCCCCTGTTTCGACGCTAGACGATCTCGCAAAGTTGGCCAATTACTCGCTAATGGATACCCTTAGTCGTGACCCTGATGCTCGAGAAAACGGCGTTGATCATATGCCACGCCAAGTATTTTCAGGGCATTATGTACCCGTCAGTCCCACACCGATTGAAACCCCAGAGTATATAACGCACAGTAAAGACTTTTTTAGCGAACTGGGTTTCGCTGATAGCTTGGCTGAGTCGCCAGGTTTCGTGCGTATGTTTTCCGGTGATCTGACCCAAGTTCCAGAGCCGCTGAGTAAAGTCGGCTGGGCAACGGGTTACGCACTTTCTATTTTTGGTACCGAATACATACAGCAGTGTCCGTTTCAAACCGGTAACGGCTACGGCGACGGTCGTGCAATGTCTGTGCTTGAAGCCGTTATCAATGGCCAGCGCTGGGAAATGCAGCTGAAGGGTGGTGGTCGTACGCCATATTGCCGTGGAGCCGACGGTCGTGCTGTGCTGCGCTCGAGTATTCGTGAGTTTTTAGCGCAAGAGCATATGCACGCACTGGGAGTGCCAACGTCACGCTCGCTGAGTCTGTACGTTTCGAAAACGGAGAGGGTTAACCGACCTTGGTATTCGGAAGGTTCTTATATGAAGGACCCTGATGTCATGATATCGGAAGCCGTCGCTATCTCTACGCGCGTGGCGCCGTCGTTCATTCGGGTTGGTCAGCTAGAATTATTCAGTCGTCGTGCTCGTAAAAACGAGCATCCGAAGGCGATGGCCGAGCTTGAGATGATTGTGCTGCATTTGATCGAGCGTGAGTACAGTGACGTCATTGATACGGAATTAAGCATCAATGAGAAAGTGGTATTGCTCGCACGTGAATTTCGGAGCCGGCTTACATCGCTGGTGGCACACTGGATTCGTGTCGGCTACTGCCAAGGCAATTTCAATGCTGATAACTGTGCGGCGGGTGGTTTTACTCTCGATTATGGTCCTTTCGGATTCTGCGATGTATATGACCCACAATTTCAACCTTGGACAGGAGGAGGGCATCACTTCTCTTTCATGAATCAGCCTATTGCTGCAGAACGTAACTTCCATATGTTTTGGACCGCGTTACTGCCGTTAATGGCATCGTATCCGGAAGCTCTAAAGCAGCTCGAGGAAATTCGAAGCGGCTTTGCCCGAGTAATGCAGACGAAAATGGAAGCTATGTGGGCGGCCAAATTGGGTCTGGAGACGTTCAATGCGGCGTTGTTCAGCGAACTGGAAGCCTTGATGCTGCAAACTCAGGTTGATTACACGATCTTCTTCCGTGAGCTGTCATCGGTGCCTAACGATATTGGCCCACTCAAAAAAAGCTTCTATAAAACACCGCGAATTGAGGCCAGTCGCGAAGAGATCGAAAAGCGCTGGTCACAATGGTTATTACAGTGGAAGGCGCTAAGTGGCAATGCGACTGACTCCGCAATACGCTCTAAACAGATGAAGCACGTCAATCCTAAATACAGTTTACGCGAGTGGTTCGTTGTTCCTGCATACCAGCAAGCAAGTGTAGGGGATTACACTCTGGTCCGAGAGTTGCAGGATGTTATGACGCAGCCTTATAGCGAGCAAGCGGAAGAGGTCGAAAATAAGTTCTATAAGTTAAAACCGTCTGAGTTCTTTGAGGCGGGTGGGCTGTCGCATTATAGTTGTTCCTCTTAGCCTAATTAGGCTTGATTGCAGAATGTATGTTCTATTTATAGAAATATTTTGTCAAACAAATTTAGGTAGGCTAGATTAGCTAACAGCAACAGTTGCAATGTTAGATTCAATTAAATAATGAAAAAGGACGCAGATGAACATGGAGATTCAGGCCGCTCTAGAAGTTGCCGATGAGACCGACGCATTTTTACAAATTACGGACGTAGTTTATGATAAGAAAGCTGAGGTAGGGTATTCCGACTTAAGTAGTGCTGAGAAGTCTGTTTATTGCATAGATATTTTGTCACGTGAGATGGAAAATGGCGGCTTCGTTCAGCTTTTTCATCATGATGCGGGAGGGTTAACTCAAGATATCTTAGAGGCACTTGAGAAAATACGGGCCAAAAGTACTCACGCGGTCGTTCAACAGATGGTTGACTACTTCCCTAATAGTGAGGTGCCTAGCGCTGAAGAAGAGCGTATGAATACCTTTGATCAGCTAGCGAGTGAGCTGGTGGATGAAATTGCTGAATGCGATGATCGCTTTTATGATGCCGGTGAAAATTTAGTGGAATTGACACTCAAGTTCGTTATGAAAAATACGAATCAATTCTAATGACAGCGATTCAGCTATTTCGTTGCCAATGAATGATTTAAATTGGCCCGAAATAGCCTAAAGTACTTGCATTTATCCTGCTAGATCAATATAAAAGATGCTTGTTCTGACTCACCACATAAAAATTAAAAAAGGTATCCTTATGTTACGTATTCTAGCGACGTTTATTATTGGAATGGCACTTATGCCATTGACCCAAGCTAAAGAAATTAACGATATTGAAATTGCAGACAGCATTCAAGTCGCAGAGCAATCATTGGCCTTAAACGGCGCCGGAATTCGTTCTAAGTTTTTCCTGAACTTGTATGTGGGTGCTTTGTACCTAAATGAGAAAAGTACTGATGCTGAGAAGTTAATCTCTGCAGACGAGGCGATGACGATCCGGTTATACATTACATCGTCTTTAATTGATGGCGAAAAAATGAGTGAAGCGACTCTCGATGGTTTCGTTAAATCTACTGGTGGAAATTTAGCGCCGATTCAGAAAGAAGTTGAATTGTTGATTGGTGCATTTCGTGACGCTGTAGAAAATAATGATGTTTTTGATCTGCAATATCTTCCAGGTACGGGTGTTAGCGTATTACGTAATGGCGAAACGAAGGTGGTTGTTCCTGGTTTAGCGTTTAAGCAAGCGTTGTTTGGTATCTGGTTGTCTGAAGATCCAGTACAAGATGACTTAAAAGAAGGCATGTTAGGCGAAGTGTAATCGCTGACTGATGTTGAATGAAAGCCGCTTTTGCGGCTTTTTTTTGTTTGTAATTTGTTCGTTCTAAAAATAATAATAAAAGGATATAAGTCATGTTGCTGCGGTTGATGCACATTCTCAGTCTTATCTTAGCAATCTTCATAACCCAGAATGCTTTTAGCTTTGTCGCCAATGACAAAGAATCCTTGCGCGTAATTGCCATGAATCCCAAATTAGATTTACAGCAGCGAGTGGCTGCTATCAAGCAGCTATACCCCAAGCAATGGGGGGATGCAGATTTAATGAAAAGGCGTATTTGTATTTGGGATCTAGCAGGTCGCTCTGGGCCGATTTTTTCCGCTGCACAAGATCAAAAGACTGAATTGATGGAGTTGGGCATTGAAGTAGAAATGGAAGCTTATACCAGTGAATCGATTCTGGCGGAAGAGTTAAAAGCGGGTCGTTGTGATGCGGCGTTTATGACAGGTATGAAGGCTCGTATCTTTAATAAATTCAGTGGCACCATTGACTCTGTCGGGGCCTTACCCACGATTAAGCATATGAAGTTATTATTGAAGGCACTGTCAAGCCCACGAATGGCCAGTAAATTTGAGAAGGGTCGTTATACTATTCTGGGCATTGCTCCGGCGGGTGCCGCTTATATTTTTGTCAATGATCGTAAAATAGACTCTCTTACTAAAGCCGCAGGTAAGCGCATTGCGGTATTAGATTATGATGCAACGCAAGCAAAAATGGTTTTGAAATTAGGTGCGACACCTGTTCCTTCTAGTCTAGTCGGAGCGCCCAATAAATTTAATAATGGTGCTGTCGACGTTCTTCCCGCACCGTTAGTTGCATATGGTTTCATGGAGCTGTATCGCGGAATGGAGCCTAATGGCGGTATTATTAATTATCCTTTCTCGCAGGCCAGTATGCAGATGGTCGCGCTAAAAGAGAAGTTCCCGACGGAGGTAGCTCAGCTTGTGAGGGAGGGTTTTCAGAAGGGTTTTGATCGTATTATTAACCAAATAAACCTGCAAACTGGGGATATACCTGAGCATTGGTGGATTGAAATCCCTGATAAAGAAAAGCAGGACTATGAAGTTATGATGCAACAGGCGCGCATTGAGCTTAGAGAAGCTGACTATTATGACGCAGGAATGCTGACGATTCAGCGTAAAGTCCGCTGTAAGTTAGACCCTACAAGGTTTGAGTGTCCAAACCCGGTGGAGTAAGCGGGTTAAATTATTTGTTAAAACGCCTCAAGCACTGGATTGAACGGCCGCTATAATCTATAGAGCAATTTAATCCGGTGACTGCTATGCACTTTAATCCCAATTTTATTAACGTACAGCCTGGTTCGTATCAAGGCAATTCTCATGCTGCCCAAGATAATCAAGGGGCGCGCCATGAGGCGAAAGCTTCTGATGTTGTAAATGAAAATGTAAAACGCGGTGTTGGGCAAGCGACGGGAACATCCTCATCCGGCTTGCAGTTGGGTGATAAAAAAGCTGCTCAGGACGTAGCGACCACCATGTTAGACCATGTGCAGCGCGGTTTGGACCAATTACGCTCGCGCGGCGCTGACGATAGTCGTATCGAGCAGCGCTTAGAAGCCGCGCAGGAAGGCATTACTAAGGGCTATGATCAAGCTGAGCAACAACTGAAGGATATGGGCTTACTGAATGACGAGCTGAAGGCTGAAATTGATCAAGGGCGTGATTTAATTAATCAGGGCTTAGACCAAATGGCCAGTGACCTACGTGAGGATAAAACCTCAGAGACTGAAGTAAATACTCGGATGCCTGCATTTATGTCAAGCCGCTACAGCAGTCAGGCCAGTCAACAGAATTCAATGTCTTTAGAATTGATGACAAAAGACGGTGATAAAATATCTCTTAGCTTCAAACAATCTTCTGAATCGTTTTCTTATGCTGAACAGCAAGGCCACCAATATATTTCTGCGGCGGGATTTGAGCAGGGAACAGAGTGGCAAATGGATGTTATTGGCAGTTTAGATGAAGGCGAGCAGATTGCTCTGAGTAATCTGTTAAAAGATGTTGAAAAACTGTCTAATACATTTTTTAATGGTGATCTCGGTGGGGCATTAGAGCAAGCGATGCAACTGGGTTTTGATGGCGATGAACTGGCCTCAATGAGTTTGAATCTGCGTCAAGAATCATTCAGTTCAGTCAGTCGCGCTTATAATTCTGTGCAGCCCAAGTTGCCAACGCCTGAATTAGAAAATCTATCTTCGCCTTTATTAGCTTATAACGATGATTATCTATCAGCATTAGAGCAGGCTAAATCATTTGCGGACCCGCAGACATTATTAAATGCCCTGATAGACCAGATGTTCCCAGAAGATAATCTAAAAGATATTTTCCAAGCTTATAATCAAGGTTTGAATAATGCAGTCAATAATCGTGCAGAGATGATGTCCAACTTATTGGTCTAATTGCTTTATACTCGCTCCTTATTATTTATAAACGCTAAGAGTAATTATTTTGGCTATTTTATTATTATCGACGGAAGCTTGTCATTTATGCGAGCTTGCACAAGGTGTTTTACAGCAAGTATTCAGTCAGCCGGACATGCTTGTTGTGTCTCCGCAGGCTAATCTCCAAATTTACTTACAAGATATTATTGATCAGCCATTATGGCTTGATCAATATGCTGAGAAAATCCCCGTATTATTGGATGAATCGTCAGGCTTGACCTTAGAGTGGCCCTTTGATGCTTCACAAGCGACACTGTGGTTGGAAAAAGTCGTTACGAATACTGGCTCCCCGTCAGCATAAGCTCTATTATTAGTAAGAAGTGAATTAGACCTCTGTTGGAATTGTTAAAAGGATTATTTATGTCACACCTGTGTAGAACCCATCTTCGAGTATTAATGTCCGCATTGTTAATATCGTTGTTAGTGGGCTGCTCTTCTGCTCCTCAATCATCGACAGGGCAGGCTGTCTATTATGCGTTGCAAACGGACGTTCAGCTGCGTTTATGGGTCGAGCATTGCCAGGGTATGAGTAGCAAAGCCAAACAAGCAGCTTGGAAAGCCAAGAATAATTGGTGGCGTCGCAATGGGGCTTTTGTTGAAGGCGCTGATTATGGTTTAACCCGTGAAATTATGTTGCTCTCCGGAGACCGCGATGTCACCGGCGCTAATATTGCGCTTGGGATAACAACTCAGGTCGTCGAAGATGCCGAAGCTGAAGTGAAGGCTATTTTAGATGAAAGTGGCGATCAAGAAAAATTGTGTTTGAATATGCTTTCTAAGTTTAATGATGGTGATTATGACTTACGTGATAATAACCAATTTTACCCTACGTTAGTCGATCTACAGCGTCGCGCGGAGCGAGACGGCAAGAATTTAGAAGAGAAAGCGGCTGCGCTTGCACTGAAAAATAAACGCAAGTTTGGTCGTTCGCTGTATGTCGTAGAGAAGCTGGCAAAGCGTTCAGGGTGTCCTGGGGCGAATGTTAAAGTCATCAAAACTGATTGGCCACATGAAGTCTATGATGTGCAGTGCCCAGACAAGAGCTATATTTTAATACGCTGTGAGTGGGGAAATTGCTTGGTTAACGATTAACTTAGCCGTATTAATATGATCAATAAAAGAGCGTTTTTATGGGCTTGTGTCGCGCTCTTGGTCGCGTTTTGTAATGTTGGGCAAGCGGCGCAGGATGATCATCATGGTGGCTATCAAGGGCATAGTGATGATTTATTGTTACTATTACGTCATAAAATTGCTCTGCAGACGCTGCGAGATCAGCAAATAACTAACCCAAGTAAAAGTACATTAGCGAAGCAGGGTAAGCATTTTCGACAGGTAATGCCCCTGTTACAGCGCTATATGGCGACGCCTAAATCCTATTATCTGACCACTCAAATGTACCACGACAGTTTGGAAAATCGGGCAGCCATGCTAGCGGATTTTTCAATGCTGTTGATTCAATTTCAAAATCAGCTTGTTTCACCGCTCTAAATCGTCGAAAATCCCACTATTACTTCCAACTTATTATTTCTTGTAAAAGATCGAGTCTATTTTGCTAAGCTATCGTCACTCTTATCATGCGGGTAATTTCGCAGATGTGTTAAAGCACATCGTATTGGTTGAATGCCTTGAGCATTTCAACAAGAAAGGTGCGCCGTTTGATTATATTGATACGCATTCTGGGGCTGGTTTGTATGACTTACGCTCAGCGAATGCCAATAAAACCTCCGAGTATAAAGAAGGTATTGCCAAGCTAAAGCGCATCGACTTTCCGCAGTTGGCCAGTTATTTTGATGTGATTGATGCGATTAATGAACAACAGAATAGCCATAATAAAGGGCTTAATTTTTATCCGGGCTCTCCCGCGATTGCTCATCATTATGCGACTCGTCCAGATCGTGAAAAGGATAAGGTATGGTTGTTTGAATTACATTCAAGTGATTTTCGTATTCTGACTGAATCCATGGCGACGGATTCTAAGCCATTGGCTCGTAAGATACGCATCAAGCAAGAAGACGGTTTGAAAGGTTTGCTGAGTCTGGTTCCGCCTGTAAGTCGCCGTGCTCTCGTTTTGATTGATCCATCGTATGAAATGAAGAACGATTATCGGGATGTCATTGAGACTGTTATTAAAGCGCATAAAAAGTTTAATACCGGAACCTTTGCCATCTGGTATCCAGTTGTTGAACGTAAACGTGTTGATACGATGTGGCGCAAGTTGAAGCAGGCTGGGATTAGAAACATCCAGCAATATGAACTAGGACTGGCTGATGATAGCTATGAACTGGGGATGACGTCGGCGGGTATGTTGGTTATTAATCCGCCTTGGACGTTAAAAGCTAAGCTGGAAAAAGTGCTGCCTAATTTGGTTAAGCAGCTCGATCGTGGTGACGGTAAAGCCTTTAGTCTATGCAAGACTTTGGTAGAAGAATAAACGTAAGAGCTTGTTAGATCGCTCATTAGCTTTGCCGCTTATGGATTTATATTATGATAAATCGATACGCACAGTCCGATAAATAACCCTGCAGACAAACACTGCCATGGAAGGCTAGGGTTAGAATTCAATAGAGCCGTATTATACGTCTTCTTGTATTTCGGGTTAGGGTGTTCAATTTCATACAAAAACTCTGATACATCCCCATGACGTACATTCGCTTCAAATCTTAATGCTTTTTTAATCGTACCATCCAGCCAAACTGGCACCAGTGGGTTGAGTTCATAACTTGGGGTATATCGGGTTTTTAAATAAGCATTCTTGCTACGGCATTCTTCTAGCTTTCCGGCAAAGGGCAGTTTGTTTGTTAGCATTTCAAACAGAATGACGGCGATCGAGAAAATATCACTCTGCTGCAAACTCTGACCTTCTAAGACCGCTTCGGGTGCTGCATAGGTAGCGGTTCCTAAAATGCCATCACGCTCTAAAGGTGTCGCTATTTCAGCAATGGCTTTGACGTGACAAGAGCCAAAATCAATTATTTTAGCTTCACCGTTTTCATCGAGCATAATATTGCCGGGTTTAAGATCTTGATGAATGGTTTCGCGTCGGTGAAATGCTCGTAGACCTTTTAGTACCTGTTGAATGATAAAGATGACATTTTGAATGGGTGGGTTGGGGTTTTCTTTAATCCACTGCTCTAAGGTGATGCCTTCAATGTATTCGGTTAAATAATAGAGATAATGCTTAGGTCGATTGAACCCCGCCACTTTTAATACGTGGGGGTTGTTAATACGGTTGCCAATCCAACTCTCCAAAATAAACCGTTCTATGTAAGCTGCATCGTCATTGTAATTTACCGAGGGCGTTTTCATGCAATACACGTTACCCGTCTCAATCTCGGTCACCTTGTAAAGTTGGCTGCGATTGCTAGCATGCAGTTCTTTTTCAATACGCAGGCCATCAATTGACATGCCGACTGCGAGGTTGGGCGGAAAAGGCAGGTCAGTCAATTTTTGATGAACGTCATTTAAGTTTTGGCTGGGAAGTTTGTCTATACGAATGATCTGGCAGCTGAGATTATCATTACTTTTTTGCTGCAGCGCTAACTCAACCAGATGCTGGCAGCTCTCTTCGAAGTTCTTGGCTTCAAGTTTAACGAGGGGTTTTAGGTGACTGCGTAATTGTTGATCTGAAATGAAATCATGAATGCCATCGGTCGATAAAAAGTAAATATCACCTTGTTCTATATCCGTACTGCGATAATCCACATCGAGTTTTACATCGAGCCCCATAGCTCGGGCTAGATAGCTTTGAGTCGAGCTGACCGCTGTCGTATGGTCACGGGTGAGTTGTTCAAGGTCGCCGTCGCGCATACGGTAAATACGGCTATCACCGACATGGAAGATATGAGCAGTATTGGATTTGAATACGATGCAACTTAGCGTGCTGATGTAACCTTTTTGCGCGTCAGTATAGCGCTGGCCTTGGCTATATAACCAGCGATTGAGGGCGGTGAGTACCTTGGTAGTGCTTTGTTTTACGCTCCAAGTATCGGGTGTTGAGTAGTAATCGGATAGAAAGTTTCGGACGCAGGTTTCACTCGCTTCTTTGCCCGCCTCGGCTGCACTAACGCCATCGGCTATGATTGCGACCGAGCCTTTGTGGCTTTGAGTAATACCTTCGGGTATGCGAATGCCTATAGCATCTTCATTTTGGGCCTTAGCGCCCTTATGTGAAGTTTGCCCTAGCGTAAACTGCTGATCAGACTGTAGGTGCCAGGATTCATTTTCTATTGTTGTATTCATCTGAGTGCTTCTATTTTCTTGATAGCGCATTGCCAAAAAATGTTGCCATGAATTATTGCCATGAATTATTGCCATAGGTCGTGGTCCAAATAGTGTGCCATAAAGTGTGGAATAAGTAGGCTGATAAATGTCGACTTTGCAGCCTTGATTGAAATAAATAGCTAAAAGATTGAACTATTTTGTGAGTATTGTGCCCAACTTATGGTTGCAATACGTGAGTATTTCGCTTTTCTTGCGAAGGCGTTAATAATTGCTATATTAAGCATGATAAAAAATAAACACACGGAGTCGAAAATGAAAAATACTAAAACGATCATGAGTGGCGCTATTGCCGGTGCACTAGCTTTAGGTTTAGCAGCGGTATCACCTGCAGCTTTAGCTGGAAAGCCTGGTTTCGAAAAGTGCCAAGGCATTGTGAAGTCAGGTATGAATGATTGCGGTACCAGTAAACATGGTTGTGCTGGTCAAGCAGCAGCGGACTCTGTGGCTGATGAATGGGTTTATGTTCCTGAAGGAACGTGCAGCAAGATTGTTGGTGGTACGGTTAAAGGCGCAAAGTAGCTTTCTACATTTGAAAGACGTTTACATAAAAGGGCACCTTAGGGTGCTCTTTTGCATTAAGGCGTCGTATTATCGATGGTATTCATAATTACAAAGGATCGCTATGACTACGGGTGAGTTTTCTGCTCAATTAATTGAAGGGGCAGGTCTGGGGCTGCGATCTCGTCATTATCAGGAAATATTTGAAACTAAGCCTGATGTGCCTTGGTTCGAACTTCTCAGCGATAACTATATGGCCGCGGGAGGGTTGCCGCTGCAGCGTGCGGAAAGAATTCGACAAGACTATCCCATAACACTGCATGGTGTTGGTATGTCTTTAGGCAGTGCAGATCCTCTGAACATCAATTATTTACAGCGTCTTAAAAATCTCGCCGATCGCCTGCAGCCGGCCTATGTTTCTGATCATATTGCTTGGGTTTCCGTCGCTGGCCAATATACTCACGATTTACTACCGTTACCTTATACCCAGCAAACACAGCGGCATTTGATTGAGCGGATACATCAAGCTCAAGAGTTTTTAGGCCGCAAAATACTCATTGAAAATCCATCTTCTTACCTGACGTTTCATTCCACAGATATGAAGGAAGATGAATTTATTAGGGGCATTAGTCAGGCTACTGATTGCGACCTGCTATTAGACATCAATAATATTTACGTTAGTGCGATTAATCATGGTTTTGATCCTTATGAATATTTAACCAATATTCCTATCGATAAGGTTAAAGAAATTCATTTAGCGGGCTATGAAGAGATGCCCGGCTATTTATTTGATACTCATGGTTATCAAGTTAAGCCGCCGGTATGGGATTTGTATTGCGCTGCATTAACGCGCTTTGGCGCTGTGCCGACCTTGATAGAGTGGGATACCGATGTGCCTGATTTTTCCACGCTGAGGGCAGAGGCCGCAAAGGCTGATGAGAAAATTCGGGCTTTCACATGACGATTAATGATACAGATTTAGCCGCAATGAAGGCGTGGCAAAAAGATTTTTATCGCGGAATATTTAAGCCGACGGTAGCTAATATCGATAATGCGTGTACGGATGTTATCGAGACAAAAGCGTTATCAGCCCCAGATCGATTAGCTATCTATCGAGGCAGCATATTAGGGGGGATTACAACGGCTCTAATGGGAATTTACCCTGTCTGTTTGAAATTGGTTGGTGAGCAGTTTTTTACTCAAATGGTGGCGGGTTACTTACGTAAATACCCTTCGGGCTCTCCTGACTTAGGGGATTACGGAGCACACTTGGCTGATTATCTGAATGACTTTATTACTACCCATGATGCTGCCCAGCATCTTGTTTATCTACCGGATACCGCTCGTTTGGAATGGTTGTGGCACCAAGCATTTAATGCGAGCGAGGTGGCAGAAACTCTAAAAGCGTGTAAATCACTAGCGGAGCTAGCGCTCGTTGAGGTGGAGCAGCAAGGTAATATTGTGTTTCAGCTCGATCCTAGCTTAGGGCTTATACAATCTGCTTATCCTGTCGATCAAATATGGCAGTTGAATCAGGATGATGGTGATCCAGACGGATCTGTTGATCTGGATGTGGGCGGAAACTGTTTCATGGTTCAGCGCAATACTGATTTTGACATGCTTATCTCAGTATTATCACAAGACGAATTCATGTTCTTAGGTGCGATTGATAGCGGCAAGTCTTTTGCACAGATAGCGGAACTAGAATTTAAATCATCGGTCTCAGATTTACTGGCTACGAGCTTGCAGTCGGGTTTGATTGTTGGTTTTAGTGTGAGTGATTAAATGAAAATATAACAGGAGTTGAATATGATTAATTTGAAGGCAATCAATCAGGCCTCGAAATATTCATTGGATAAAATTGAAATGACCCAAGCAGTATTTTTACTATTTCTGCGTCTTTGGCTGGCAAAAGTGTTTTTTATGTCGGGGCTAACCAAGATACAGTCTTGGGATACCACCTTGATGCTCTTCGAATATGAGTATAGCGTGCCCTTAATTTCTTCGGTGTTGGCCGCTTGGATGGCGACGGCGGCTGAATTAGTGATCCCCATCATGCTAGTACTTGGATTGCTTACTCGATTAAACGTTGTAGTATTATTTATATTAAACTTCGTTGCCGCAATCTCCTACGCGGACTTAAGTTTTGCCGGTGAGAAAGATCATCTAATTTGGGGTTTGATGATGATGGTTTTGTTCTTCTATGGTCCTGGAAAGCTCGCGCTAGATCAGTTTTTGGTTAAGTATTTGATGAGAAAATCTTATTAAGCTATTAATACGGATCCTTTAATATCAGCCCTTAATGCTAAAAGTTAAGGGCTGATATTATCTAGGGTATTAATAGCAGATTTTTATCGAAATGACGTTCGGTCAAGAAACGGTTTTACCTTGCCGTCTTTTGCCATGCCATTCGCCATTGCAATTCGTTGATTCTTACGACCTAATAAGCGTGCTTGTACCCAGCGTTCCCAAAGTAATGCAGCCCAAGTATCTTTCTTCCACGTTTTCTTAAATAAGTATTTCGTTGCGGCAATAGCATCAGGTGATTTGCTGGCGATTTCATTGGCTAAAGCTTCTGCAGCCGCCAGTGGGTCGTCATTGACCTTGCTGATTAGGCCATATTCTGCCCCTTCAATCCCCGAGAAGAAGCGACCTGTCATGGTCAGCTCTTGAGCTATATCGACACGGGTTAGGCGAGACAATGTCACCATGCCGCTCATGTCAGGGATCAATCCCCATTTCATTTCTAAAATCGACATCTTGCTATCAGGCGTTGCGATGCGGTAATCAGTTGCCAGAATGATCTGCATGCCGCCACCAAAACAGTTGCCATGAATGGCTGATATAACCGGAATAGGAAGGTCACGCCAAATATGGGCAATTTCTTGGGCAATGTTCATTTTAGACCAAGGCATCTTTAGAAATACTTTGGGGATCATCATCGGATCTTTGCTCAGAGCAGTAAAATCAAGACCAGCACAAAACGAAGGGCCATTACCGTGCAGGATGACGGCGCGAATGGTGCGATCTTTACGTATTGTCTTGGCGGCAGCGATCATTTCTTTGAACATCGCCATATTTAAACCGTTGTGTTTTTCCGGACGGTTTAAGCTGACGTAAGCAATTTTATTTTTAACTTCAAGTAGTACACAAGCTTCAGGCATGAGAAATTCTTCTAAGCGGGCTTTAATTTGCGCTAATACTTTCATACACCCTTGCTTGATACCAGATTAAATCGTGCCTTTTTAGTGAATATTTAATAATAACCGAGCTTCGGTTATGTATTTGTTAGTTTTGGTTTCCATTCATTAAGTATTACGGCGCAGTTATTCTGTGTTGAAAGGCTTCTATAAAGTCTGCGCTGCTTTCATCGTTTAAGGCTGATATGACGGCGACAGACTCAATGCCAGTGGCTAATACCTGTTCTAAATTGTCTCGCTCGATGCCGCCGATGCAGGTTGTTGGGTAGATACCCCCATAACTGGATTGCCATTGTTTAAGCTTTAACAGTCCTAGGGGCGGGTGCTCTACAATTTTTGATTTGGGTGTGAATACTGGGCCAAATGCGAGGTAGCTCGGCTTTAAACTGTGTGCATAAGCCAGTTCAGTTTCATTGTGGCAGCTAATACCTAAATATAGGCCTCGGTTTTTAATGCGTTGAAGGTCTTCGTCGGTTAGTTCCGCTAGGTCTTCTTGGCCTAGGTGAAGCCCATAAGCGTTGAACTCTAGCGCGAGCTGCCAATTGTCATTGATATATAGGGGAGTGTTCTTCTCTTTGCAGAGGGCAATGGCTTGCATTAAGACCAAGCGCTGTTCTTCGCTTAACCCGTTCTGAGCGTGTAATGATTTATCACGCCATTGAAACGTATCGATACCTTGGTCCATTAAGCGCACCAGATTATCAAGGGTATTTACGATGGCATATAAACCAAGGCTTTTTGCTTTCGAGAAGGCGGTACTTGTTACTTGAAAATACTCTGCCGATTTAACTAATACTGCCAGATCAGTCGGGTGATTTTCTAGTGCGGCTTGCCATACTGGGCCTGCACCTTTGCCTTGCGGGGCTGCCAGTCTTAACCCTTGTTGAATGAAACGATTTGCCAAAACGATGCTGTCGCTTAGAGAACTTCCTTTGGCGACGAAGCTGGCGATCGCGGAGGCAAGAGAGCAGCCGGTGCCATGATTATTCGGTTGATCTTGTCTCGCATGGCATAACCAAAAAGACTGCTCTTGATTGGCAAAATAATCTCGGCAAACATCACTGTCGTCAAAAGAGTGGCCACCCTTAATTAAGACATTATTAACGCCTCTATTGAGTAATTGTTTGGCGGCAAGTTGGATGTCTGATAGTGATTTTATCTTAATCTTAGTGAGCATCTCTGCTTCTTGAAGATTTGGCGTGATGAGATCAGTCTGGTTGAGTAGCGGATCTATCTCGCCACGATCAAAGGCATCCAAGAAACGTGCCCCCGTGCTGGCTTTTAATACCGGATCCCAAACACAGAAAAAATCATTGTTGAGGCGCAGCTCTTTAAGATGCCTAGCTAACCAGCGCAACGTATTGGGTTCGGGCAGTAAGCCAATTTTAATGGCTTTAGGCAGTAAGTCTTTTTCTAGCGCTTGCCATTGGGCGGCTAGATCAACGGCGGATATCGGATGGATCTTCTCTACCGAGACACTGTTTTGCGCGGTGATTGCGGTGATTACAGTACAGCCATGACACTCTAAGCTATGAATAGTATTTAGATCTGCTTGAATGCCAGCGCCGCCACCGGAGTCAGATGCGGCGATACTCCAAACGATGGGGCGGCTGTGTTGCATCGTGCGCGCTGTAATTATGTTTGCTGCCACTATTTCTGTTGCCAAAAGGGTGTCCCTAATATTGGGGTCGATGGACTCGCGGTTTGGCGACTTTCCATCAGGCCGGCTAAATAAGCTTGGCGTCCACCATTAACGGCCTGCGCGAAGGCTTGGGCCATGAGTATGGGGTTGTGCGCTTTTGCGATGGCGGTATTCAGTAAGATACCATCAAACCCCATTTCCATGGCGGCCATCGCTTGCGAAGGCTTACCAATACCTGCATCGATGATCAGGCTGGTGGTCGGAAATCGCTCTCTAATGGCTTGTAAATTATAAGGATTCATCAAACCCTTGCCAGTACCAATTGGTGAGCCCCAGGGCATTAATACCTGACAACCCGCTTCGAGTAAGCGCTGACATAAGACTAGGTCGTCAGTGCAGTAAGGCAAAACCTTAAAACCTTTTTTAATAAGAATTTCGGCTGCCTTAACTGTCTCAAAAGGGTCGGGTTGAAGGTTGTAGTCATCGCCTATCACCTCTAGCTTGATAAAGTCGGTAGCAAACATTTCTCGGCTCATTTGTGCCAAAGTAATCGCTTCTTGCGCACTATGACAACCTGCCGTATTGGGTAGTAAGGCGCAGCCGCTTTGTTGGATGTGCTGCCAAATAGTATGTCCTTGATTATTGCTAGGATCTTGGCGACGTAGTGATAGCGTGATCATCTCACTGCCAGACGCGGCAATGGCTTGCGCCATTATGTCTGGGGATTGATAGAGGGCAGTGCCGACCAGCAAGCGCGAGCTAAATGTTTGATCATAGAGGGTTAAGCCCTCTTTCATACCCTGGTTAATACCGTCGTTGTAGATATTGTGCAAAGTTAGCCTCCTGCCATGGGGGATAACAATTCAATGTCATCGCCGGCTTTTAGTAACGTGCAGTCATATTGACTGCGAGGAATGAAATTTTGATTTAAAGCGATCACAAAGCTTTTCTCATCGCCGACTGCAGGTGACAATATCAGTGCCTGACTAATAGAGCTTTGGGCGCTAACTGTTATGTCTTCGCCGTTAATTCGTATGCTAATTTGGGTCATAAAAAGGCCTTTTCAATGGCTTGTTCAATGATGGCTGGGCCGATGAGGTAGCCGTGTCGGTATAAGCCATTAATGCTAATGACGGGCTGACATAGTGCGGAAATGCGTTGTTCAATTTGGGGTAGATTATCGATATACGCTGGGCGTAGATTACAATCTTGCGCGATGATGCGGGCTTCTCCGAAGGCAGGATTGATCGCATACAGGGCAGACATCAATTCCATCGAAGACCTTAGACTGATCGGTGATCGATCTTCACTTTCGATCTCGGTGGCGCCAATAATAAACTGATGGTTTGGCTTAGGGACGACGTATAGCTTGTAGCGAGGATGCATTAATCGAATAGGTCGGCTAAGAATGATGCCTTTGCATTCTAGCCAAATGACTTCCCCGCGCACTCCTCGAAGTGTTTTGTTCGTATTCTTCCCCCCCATTCCTCGGCAATCAAAAATAACATCAAACTCAGCTAGCGCAGGATCGTTGATTTCTAAAATCTGATTTTGATGGAATTGAACGCCCAGAGCTTGTGCTGTCTGAACCAGTTGGGCTAAAACTTCGTGATGGTCGATATGGGCTTCATTTTTAAGCAAGAGCCCCTGTTTAAAGTGAGTCGCAATATGCGGTTCAAAGTCCGCTATCTGACTCTGTCCCTGTAAGGATTGATAATGAGGGAGAGGGTCAGGTTGCTCAATGGAAAGCTGCTGCAACTTAAAATCGAGATCTCTTTGAAACTGACGCAGTTCTGCCAAGTCATTAGGGTGCGCTAATACTAAACTTCCCTGTTGGTGGAAGTATTGTGGGCAACCGAGTTGTTCTAACCATAGAGGCCAGAGCGTGAGAGACGTTTGACCTAGTCGGTAAATTTCTAGTTCACTGGCGACTAACTCACTCAGTGGCGAGATCATCGCGGCAGCGGTAAAGGCGGCTGCTTTTTCACTTTCGCGAAAGTCGGGGTCTAATGAACCTTTTTCAAGAACATGAATTTCGGCATTTAAATTTATACCGTTATCTGCATTAGCAGTATCAGTTTTGCTAGAGCAGGCTAAGCGCCATGCTAGAAGACGGCCTGCAAGGCCGCCTCCCAGAATGGCTATCTTTTTCCCAGAGCTAGACGCGGTGAGACTAGACTTCACTGTACAGCTCGCTGCCTTGCTGTTTGAACTGCTCAGACATCTCTTCCATGCCTTCTTTGGCTTCCTTAGCCAACTTCTGGTCTGCTGCATGAATGGCAGCGATTTGTGCGGCGTCTAAGTCGCGAACCTCTTGGCTGATTTTCATAGAGCAGAATTTAGGACCACACATAGAGCAAAAATGAGCGACCTTATGGCCTTCTTTTGGCAACGTTTCATCGTGATACGCACGTGCGGTATCGGGGTCGATAGCAAGGTTAAACTGATCCTGCCAGCGGAATTCAAAGCGTGCTTTTGACATCGCGTTATCACGAATTTGAGCACCGGGATGGCCCTTGGCAAGGTCGGCGGCGTGGGCGGCAATTTTATAGACCACCATGCCTTGTTTAACGTCGGCTTTATTGGGTAAGCCTAAGTGTTCTTTTGGGGTAACGTAGCAAAGCATGGCACAGCCATACCAGCCGATCATCGCGGCGCCGATACCTGAGCTGAAGTGATCGTAACCCGGAGAAATATCGGTCACCAGGGGCCCTAGCGTATAGAAGGGCGCTTCGTCACAATGCTTGATCTGCTCGTCCATGTTTTCTTTGATCATGTGCATCGGCACGTGACCTGGGCCTTCAATGAAAACTTGCACATCGTGAGCCCAGGCTTTTTTAGCCAGTTCGCCTAACGTACGTAGCTCACTGAATTGGGCTTCATCGTTAGCATCGGCAACAGAGCCAGGGCGTAGACCGTCACCCAGAGAGAAGGTGACGTCATATGCTTTCATTATTTCGCAAATATCATCGAAGTGGGTATAGAGGAAGTTTTCTTTGTGATGAAAAATACACCACTTGGCCATAATGGAGCCGCCACGAGAAACGATGCCCGTCAGACGCTCAGCAGTCATAGGGACGTAGCGTAAAAGAACACCGGCGTGGATAGTGAAATAATCGATGCCTTGTTCTGCTTGCTCGATCAGCGTATCGCGGAAGACTTCCCAAGTTAGATCTTCAGCAATACCGTTCACTTTTTCTAACGCTTGATAAATCGGTACGGTGCCAATTGGCACTGGGCTATTACGCACGATCCATTCGCGGGTTTCATGAATGTTTTTACCCGTAGAAAGATCCATCACGCTGTCCGCGCCCCAGCGAGTTGACCAAACCAGCTTCTCAACTTCTTCTTCAATGGAAGAGGAAAGGGCTGAATTGCCAATATTGGCATTCACCTTGGTCAAAAAGTTACGGCCAATAATCATCGGCTCACTTTCTGGGTGATTGATGTTGGCAGGAATCACCGCGCGGCCACGAGCGACTTCGCTACGCACAAATTCGGCGGTGATGTAACTTGGGGTTGCCGCGCCGAAGTTCTCACCCGGATGCTGCTTTTTATTGAATTCAGCCATGTCACGCTCATTGATGGCGAGATTTTCACGAATGGCGATGTATTCCATCTCAGGCGTGATGATGTTTTGGCGAGCGTAATGTAATTGAGTTACGTTTTTTCCAGCTTTAGCGCGAATCGGCTTGCGTTGTAAATCAAAGCGTAGGGATTCTAAAGCAATGTTCATTTCGCGGATTTTGGCGTATTCAGAGCTGTTGCCAATGAGCACTTCGGTATCTTGTCGTGCTTCGATCCAGTCTTTGCGCAGTGTTGTCAAGCCTTTGCGGATATCAATTGTTTTGTCTGGATCGCTATAGGCGCCAGAAGTATCGTAAATTCGCACGGGGGCGTTATATTCAGTTTTATCGTTCGATAACGTGGTAGGGGTTAAATGGATCTCTCGTAAGCCTACTTGAATATCGCCCTGAAGCGCTTCGTTGAAAGCTTTAATATAGAGCTTTTTAGAACCTGGGAAGGGTTGGGTAGAAAGTTCATCAACTTTGGCGGTTTCACTCAGGTTTTGCTGAATGTTATAAGTTTGTTCAGACACAATTGTTTCCTATCTCTATATTGAGAATAATTAATTGATCTGTCTAACTTGAATTCTGAAAGGTAGGGCGCGTCATTAGGAGTGCTCTGGTTAGAGCAAATGACGGCTATGGAAGAGGCTGTTTAACTATTCGACGACTAAACTGTTCAGTGTCTTAAAAATTCAGTTAATTACCGAATGGGCGGGTCGAATTTTATAACGACCTTGAATCGGTTCCTGAGCAATAAACTCAAGTATTGAAAGCATTCTTCCATCTTGTTTCCTACGCTGGTATTAACCAGATCAGGTTCAACGGGATCCACATTGTGATCTCAGCCTTTTAATTAAGGCACCCCGACAAGACATTGCTTACACTGTTCAGCAAAATATTGCATAAACCGAGTAAGTGCGCGTAGTGTATGATGAAGTTAATCATTGGACAATGGATTTATTTAATCCACACTGTAACTATCTCTGTTATTTGTAGTAAAGATCGCTTGTTAGAAGTATGGGGTTAAAACATGGAAGAAGTCATCAATCTGTTGCCGGATCGCATTCCGGTACTGGTTGTGGATGATGATGAAACCGTTATTCAGGTGACGCGTTTGGTCTTGTCGCGTTTTCGCTTTGATGATCATGCATTAGAATTAGTTTGCGCCAGCTCAGGTAAAGAGGCCATTGAAATCCTTTCTCAGAGAACGGATATCGCTATCGTTCTATTGGATGTGGTGATGGAGTCTGATAACAGTGGTTTTGAAGTAGTGAGCTTTATTCGTGATCAATTAAATAACTATACGACCCGTATATTATTGCGTACCGGCCAGCCAGGTTTAGCACCAGAGCGTCAAGTTATTAATGAATACGATATCAACGACTATATTGCTAAGACAGAAGCGACTACCGATCGCTTAAACCTTTCTATGATTAATGCCTTAAGGTCTTATCGAGATATATTGCGGGCAGAATATTTTGCTCATCGTGTGGCCAATGCCGAATTTAAGCAGCAGCAGGCACTTAAAGCTTCGCAAGCTAAATCTTCTTTTCTCGCTCATATGAGTCATGAAATTAGAACGCCTCTAAATGGCATTATTGGCATGGCCGATGTCTTGGCGGGAACAGACTTAACGCCAGAACAACAAGAATTTTTAGAGGATATTCATAACTCTGGCAGTGCTTTGTTGGGGATAGTGAATGACGTTTTAGATTTATCAAAAATTGAAGCGGGTAAGTTGGAGTTGGATCCGCGGTCGTTTAAATTGATGGATTTGATGGCGGAAGTAAATTCTATGTTCCGTGCGCCCATGATGAAAAAGTCGATTAATTTTCAAAAAAATATTCATCCTTCCGTCCCTGCCTATTTGTTTGCGGATAGTATTCGATTGCAGCAATTAATTATGAATCTGTTGAGTAATGCGCTTAAGTTCACGGCAGCAGGTGGCGACATTAGTTTGTCTTTAAAGGTCGCTGAAGATTCTGCCGATATGGTCGGTTTGCCGCTGGTTTTGACCATATCTGATTCCGGTATTGGTATTGATCAAGCACGTTTGGGAGAGATTTTTGATGCTTATCAGCAAGCCGAAACTCATACCTCGCGTATTTATGGGGGGACGGGGTTGGGCTTGTCTTTGTGTCGTCAAATCGTGCAGCTTATGTCAGGTGATATATCAGTCACCAGTACGTTAGGGCAGGGATCTACTTTTACTGCGAATATTCTTGTCCAGACTGGGCAGTTGGCGCGTCAGGTTGAGCTTGATGCTGGCAATACTTTGGCGATCGAGGGTATGAAGGTCTTAGTGGCTGAAGATAATCCAACTAACCGTAAAGTTATTGAGATGCTGCTGAAAAAACTGCGGGTTGATGTAGCTGTCGTTGAAAATGGGCAGCAGCTGCTAGATTGTATTGATGAAGTGAATCCGGATCTGATTTTAATGGATTGCCATATGCCGATACTGGACGGATTCAAGGCGACGCGAGAACTTAGGCGCCGCGGTTTGAAAACCCCTATCTATGCGTTAACCGCGGGGGTGAGTAACGAAGAGCGCATTGAATGCTCCAATATCGGCATGAATGAGGTTTTAACTAAGCCCGTGACGTTACCGTCATTGAAGCTGGCCTTACAAAAGGCAATCGAGGCTTAGCTTCTATTCCTATTTTAATCTTATGTTCAACTTTCCTTTTTGTTACTGGCGACGTCAGCAATCTGCTTTAAGCGATTAATTACTTCATAATTAATACTACCCTTGCTGAAATAATGTTTATCACAAGGCTCGCCGACGTCTCTGTTCATCAGTAGCACCAAAGCATCATCGACTTTCTTGATGCCATAAATAAAGAAGGTACCTGCTTCGACTGCATCTACGACTTCTTGTTTTAGTGCTAGATTACGGATGTTAGCAAAAGGAATGATAACGCCGTGCTCCCCGTTTAAGCCTCTTGCTTTGCATAAGCGAAAGAAACCTTCGATTTTTTCATTAACACCACCAATAGCTTGAACTTCACCGTATTGATTGATCGAGCCAGTAATGGCAAAAGTCTGTTTGAGAGGCTGGTGGATGAGCGCAGAAATGAGGCAGCAGAGTTCACCTAAGGAAGCACTGTCGCCATCGATATAGCCATAGGATTGCTCCATCGCTAAATTAGCTGAAATCGCGAGAGGAAAGTCTTGGGCGTATTTGTGACCCAGATAGCCCGATAGGATCATTACCCCTTTTGAGTGAATAGCTTGCCCAAGATTGGCTTCACGTTCGACATCAACAATACCGCGAGAGCCAGGGTAAACGGTAGCGCTAATGCGCGCTGGGGTGCCGAAGCTGGTATCGCCAATGGTCATTACGGTTAAGCCATTAACCTTGCCGATGGCCTCGCCTTCGGTCTCAATAAGAATGACATTATCCAGCATTTGCTGGTGGATGCGATCATAGATGCGACCGGTGCGCTCTTCTTTGGCTCTGAGTGCTTGGTCTATATGGTGCTTTTCAATAAGTGCTGAATGATCGAGTTTACGCAAGAATTCGGCTTCGGCTAATAGTTCAAATAGATCGCCAATTCGCGCGGTTAGGTATTGCTGATCTTCTGCTAGGCGCGAGCTTTGCTCGACTAAGCGGGCAATGCCTGAGTCGCTAATGTCGGCGTATTTTTGTTCATCGATACGGCTTTTTAATAAGCGAGAGAACGCGTGGATATGCTCATCGGTACGGGGGATTTCACTGTCGAAATCGACCAGCGTGCGAAATAATTCGTTAAAGTCTTCATCGTATTCTTGCAACAAATAATAGACGTTGCGCGAACCAATTAAGACCAATTTAACATCAAGAGGGATAACGCCCGGCAGCAAGGTCGTGGTCGAAACGAAGCCCAGTTCTGAATAAGGAGATTCCATTTTAAGTTGTTGGGATTTAATCGCACGTTTAAGGGCATCCCAGACCATGGGTTCCGCCAATAATTTCTCTGCATCTAGAATTAAATAGCCGCCATTGGCCTTGTGTAGCGCTCCAGGGCTTATCTTGCGGTAATTGGTTATCAGCGCTCCTTGATCGCTGGAAAATTCAATGCGGCCAAATAGGTTGCCATAGCTGGGGTGAGGTTCGTATATGACGGGGGCCCCTTCACTATCATCGTGGCAAACGGCGATGTTGGGCTGAAGCGTTTCTTCTAAAATTGTGCGTTTGACGTATTCGTCCCGGTTCTCGTTGATGCGTTCATCGACCAGCTCCTCGAGAATTATTTTTGGCAAATGCTCACGCATGGTCGTCAGAAATTTCAATACGGTTGGGAAATCTAAGTAGCTTACTTCAATGGGTTCGAGTAGTGGAACTAGTGCCTCGTTAATGGTTGTTTGATTTAACGTGCGCAGTTCGTTATTGGATTCCCGTTTCCATTGAGGTAGCTCGGAGAGTGCTTCGTTTAAAAACTCTTCCAATCTGGCAATATTTAAATGAAAGGTTTCACGTTCCGGTTCGTCTAGCTGCGCGAATTCCGATTCGTCCAGCGCTTTGCCGTCTTTCATAGGGTTGAAACTGATGGCGGAGGAGTCACGAAATATGGCGATATTAGCTTTCAGGGCTTCTTTTTCAACCAACTCTAGAGCTTTATCGTATTTGCGATTGAACGTATGGTCGATAGTCGATTTTTGCTGTTGATAGCTTGGGTGTTCAAAAACGGCAGGAAACGTTGCTAGTAAATTGTTGATGAGATCATCAAGAATGCTTTTAAAGGCTAAAGCTTGAGTAGGAGGTAGCTCTAAAACTTTAGGTTCCCTGGGGTTGGCAAAGTGGTTTACGTAGCACCAGTCGCTAGGAGCAGGCTGCTGCGCCGCTTGATCCTTTAAGTATTCACGAATGTAAGAGGAGCGTCCGGTGCCATTATCGCCCATGGCGTAAATATTGTATCCGGGGCGATTCATGCCAACACCGAAGCGGATTGCATTTTCGGCGCGCTCTTGGCCTAAAACACCTTTGAAGGGTTGCAGTTCACTCGAACTTTTAAAGGCCAGCTGTTGTGGGTCTATACACGTTGAAACTTGCTCGGCGAGTAATGGGGTCGGTGTATTGTCAGGTAGAGGCATGAATAATCCCTTATTTTTCAATCGTCTATTCGATATTAGTCTAATTTATGACTAAGTAGGCTCTTTGGCAAGGAAGAATGACTATAACGGTGTTGCAATTTTTGCACTGATTCGGATAATGGCCGACTCTCTTGTATTTATTGTAATTATGTCTATTCAAACCGAAGATCGCACAACGATCGATATGTTTTCACGCCCTGAGCGTGGACGCCCTAAAACCAGTCCTTATGATCGTACGACTCAGCTTAAACTGAGTAAGCGCTTGCAGCGTAATCGTGACAAGCATAAAGGCATGCGCCGTATTGAGGTTAAATTAAACCTTGATGTGATTGATGTGCTAGATGTACTGGCTGCTGATCTTGGCTTATCGCGTGCCGAGGTAATTGAAAATGGATTGTTGGGCTTGCTGGAGCAAACGCTTAAGCAAAATCCTTGATTAATTCAGTTAATATGTAAAAAGATCTTCTAAGTTGTTAATTTGGCTTGCTTTTATTTATTCGATAGGGATAATGGCGGCCAGCATTCAGGCATTGCTTGAATCGCAGCGTGTTATGGTGGCCCTTATCGGTCCCTTCGCAACGAGAAACTAGAAACTCCGCCAGGCCCGGAAGGGAGCAACGGTACTAGTGGATTTGTGTGCCGAGGTGTGGCTGGTAGGGGTCATCTCCAATTTTTCTTGGTTATGTTTCCTCCCTTGTTTTCTAATTTAATTGTTTCTGACTTTCGTCTCGTTTCCCGTTATGATATCTATCTAAGATCATCTAATTGACGGATTTTCCATGAGTTATCAGGTACTTGCACGTAAATGGCGACCGCGTTTCTTTTCTGAAATGGTGGGTCAAGAACATGTGCTACGCGCCCTTATTAATGCTTTAAACGATCAGCGTTTACATCATGCCTATTTATTTACCGGTACTCGGGGTGTGGGTAAGACGACGATTGCGCGAATTTTAGCTAAGTGCTTAAACTGCGAGCAAGGTGTCAGTGCAACGCCCTGCGGAGAGTGTTCTTCCTGCACTGAAATTGCAGAAGGGCGGTTTGTCGATCTTATTGAGGTTGATGCTGCATCACGAACCAAGGTTGAAGATACGCGAGAATTACTCGATAACGTTCAATATGCACCGACGAGAGGCCGTTATAAGGTTTATTTGATCGATGAAGTTCATATGTTATCGACTCACAGTTTTAATGCGTTATTAAAAACTCTCGAAGAACCCCCTGAGCACGTAAAATTCTTATTGGCGACGACTGATCCGCAGAAATTGCCGATTACAGTCCTTTCTCGCTGTTTGCAATTTAGTCTTAAGAACATGACCCCCGACAAAATTGTGTCGTATTTAGAGACTGTTTTAAAAGCCGAAGAAATTACTTATGACGAGCCTGCGTTATGGCAGTTAGGTCGTGCTGCTCAAGGCAGCATGCGAGATGCGTTAACGTTAACCGATCAAGCCATTGCTTATGGTCGCGGTGAGGTATTTGAACATCAGGTTAATGCCATGCTGGGCACTATTGATCGCGGCCGTGTCTTTAAGTTGGCTGAGATTTTAGCGACAGGGCAAGTGGCTGAATTATTGACTGAAGTGTCGGCTATGGCAGAGCATGGTCCGGATTACGATGAAATCGTACAGGCGTTGATGCAGTTGTGGCACAAAGTGGCGGTAGCGCAAGTAGCGCCAAGCTCCGTGGATAATAGTGAAGGCGATAAAGCGGCGATTATGCAGCTGGCAGCGGCCATGCGTGCAGAAGATATTCAGTTGTTTTATCAGACTGCCTTAGTGGGTCGTAAAGATTTACCTTTGGCAGCCGATCCACGTCAAGGTTTTGAAATGATTCTATTGCGTATGCTGGCCTTTAAACCGGTCAATAGCGCGCCTTTGAATCTGGATTTGGTCAGCTCTTTACAAACACCAGAGTCTGCGGAAGTACTATTGGATCCCGCAGCTATTGAGTGTCCGCTTGCAGATCCGCAGCAATCGGTTGCGATAGAAGAAAAAAAGCCACTAGCTGACTCGGAAGTAGCGCCTGAGCCAGCCTTTGAAAAATTTGAAGCGCCAGTTATTGAAGTCCCCGTTGTTAATATACCTGTTGTTGAAGTGCCGATGGTTGCCGCTCCGACCTTTGAAGCTCCGACCTTTGAAGCTCCGGTATATGAAGCTCCTGAACGTATCGTTGCTGAAGCGGTGGTTGAGGTAAAACAATCGGTTCAAATTGGGGCGGCTGATTTATTAATTAATCCGTTGCCTGTGATTGCCGAGGTCGAGTCAGCGGCGGAGATTTCGGCTCAGCTGAAAAAAGATATTTTACCTGAAGTCACTTTCGATTTTGATTGGCAGAAGTTGTCGAATCTTAATTGGTGGCAGTGGGTTAGGCATTTACCTTTGGCTGGAATGCCAATGGCGATTGCTGCGAATAGTGCACTGATCAGTCGCTATGAAAATCAATTGGTTATGGATGTAGATCCAGGCCAGAGCGCATTATTCAATGATGGTCAGCGTCAGCGTATAGAACAGGTCTTGTGTGATGTTACTGGTTTGTCTGTGCAGTTGCAGATGCATGTGCAACTGCCTAGGGGAGAAACGCCTCATCAGCGCCGTACTCGTTTAATGGCTGAGCGTTTTGCTCAAGCTGGACATGCGATAATGGAAGATGAGATTGTGCAAACAATTGTGGCCGAATTCGAAGCTCATATTATTGAAGGTTCCATTCGTCCGATTAGCCAATAAACAAAATTTAGCAAAGATATAGGAAAAAATTATGATGAAAGGTGGAATGGGCAACTTGATGAAGCAAGCCCAGCAGATGCAAGAAAAGATGCAAAAAGCCCAAGAAGAATTAGCGAACTCTGAAGTGACGGGTGAGTCGGGTGCTGGTTTGGTCAAAATCACAATGACGGGTCGCCACGATATTAAGCGTGTAGAGCTTGATGACAGTATTATGAGTGAAGATAAAGAGTTGTTAGAAGATCTTCTGGCGGCAGCGGTGAATGACGCTGTGCGTAAGATTGAAGAGCAAAACAAAACTCAGATGTCTTCTATGACAGCTGGTATGGGCTTACCGCCGGGTATGAAGCTTCCTTTCTAGTCTGAAAGGAATCGTTAGGCTTATTTGGGGCTTGATAATTTAGGATTGTTAAATTATGGCGATGAAGCTGCCTGCTGCTTTGCAGCAGTTGATAGATTCTTTTCAAATTTTACCGGGAGTCGGGCCTAAGTCTGCTCAGCGTATGGCGCTCTATCTGTTGCAAAAAGATAGGTTGGGTGCTGAGCGTTTAAGTCATAGTCTGCAGCAGGCGATGAGTAAGCTAGATCATTGTAAATCTTGTCGCAATTATGCTGAAGCCGACTTATGTCCTATTTGTAGCGATCCGAAGCGCTCAACTGAATCCCTTTGTGTGGTTGAGTCGCCTTCAGATGTTTTAGCATTGGAGCAGGGTGTTGATTTTAATGGCCAGTATTTTGTTTTATACGGTCATTTATCACCTATCGACGGTATCGGGCCAGCAGAGCTTGGCTTGGCCGACCTGAAGCGTAAAGTTGAGAAACAGTTCATTAATGAAGTTATCGTTGCCACAAATCCCACCGTAGAGGGCGAAGTGACGGCGCAGTTTATTATGGATATGCTGCCTGAGAATGTTGTCGTTAGTCGTATTGCTCATGGTATTCCCATGGGTGGAGAGCTGGATTTGGTCGATGGTGGTACGTTAAATCATGCCTTGTCTGGCCGTCGGGTTATGAGTTAGTTATTCGTTATTTAGTTAGTATTAAATTTGCAAAGAGTGAGCATTAATATTTTGGATTCTATCCCTAAGCCAATTTGGATCACAGCAAACAGTGATTTGGCAAAATATTGCCAAATATGGCAAGAACAAGATTTTATCGCCTTAGATACTGAGTTTATGCGGACCTCAACCTTTTACCCTAAAGCAGGGTTGGTTCAGGTTGCTGATGCCGAAGCGTGTTATTTAATCGACCCGTTAACGATTACTGATTGGTCTAGTTTTGCTGAGCTATTGGATAATCAGCAAGTTGTGAAGGTATTTCATGCTTGCTCGGAAGATTTAGAGGTCTGTCATTGTTTAACGGGGACGACGCCGTCTCCCGTTGCCGATACTCAAATTGGTGCCGCATTAGGAAGTCTAGGCGGAATTATGGGTTTCCAGCGTTTAGTAAAAGCGGTATTGGACCTTGATATAGATAAGGGGGAAACTCGCTCTGATTGGTTGCAGCGACCATTGCGCCCACAGCAGGTTGAGTATGCTGTTGCTGATGTGTTTTATCTTTATCAGTGCTATGAGCGCTTGTTGGAGCTGCTGAAAAGCATGGGCCGCTTATCTTGGTGGCAAGAAGATTGTCAGCGATCTTTATCTCTAGGTAAAATTTCTGATGATTATAGTCAGCAATACCGTAAGGTTAAGCTGGCGTGGAAGTTACGTCCACAAGAGCAGTATGTGTTGCAGCAGATGGCTATTTGGCGTGAGCAGACAGCACGGTTATGGAATGTTCCACGTTCGCAAGTCGTTGAAGACAGCGTTCTTTGGAATATGGCTCGTTACCAACCAGGCCACCAGGGGGATTTGGCCCGTACCGGTATGAAGCCACATACGCGTCAGCGCGTCGGTGATGAAGCCTTGGCTTTGATTGCGGAAGCGATGGCAGTCGAGGAAGGCCGTTGGCCTGATGTTTTGCAAAAGCCATTATCTCCACAGGCCGGAGATCGACTGAAATTGATGAAAAAAGCCGTGACTGCATGTGCTGACAGTATCGACATTCCTGCAGATATACTGGTTAAAAAGAAAACACTGGAAGCCTTATTACGTTCTGGGTATCCTCGCGGCCCTTATAGTTTACCTGAACCTCTATTGGGTTGGCGAAAAGATAAAATTGGTGATGAATTGCTGCTCAGTTTAGAGCAAGCAGAGATCAGCGTTGAATAGAATTTAGATGAGCTGTTATGACTAAATTGTTGTGTAATATTTATAAAAGTCGCCGCAAAGAAGAGACGTATTTGTATGTTTCTTTAGCAGACGACTTATCTCGTGTTCCTGAAGTCTTATTAGAGACCTTTGGTCGCCCTGAACTTGTGACTAAGATGATCATCACTCCAGAGCGCAAGCTGGCGCGTGCAGATGCTGAGAAAGTAATGGCCTCTATTCGTGAAAAAGGCTTTTACTTACAAATGCCGCCACCGAAAGAGAATTTTGGTTTGGGTTTGGATGTATTTTGTAAGCGAGATGACGACGAGTGAGTGCTAAGCCGTTTTGGGAGATAAAAACTCTAAAGCAGATGTCTAAGCCAGAGTGGGAGTCATTATGTGATGGCTGCGCGCGCTGTTGTCTGCATAAATTAGAAGACGAAGATACCGACGAGGTGTATTACACTGATGTTCATTGTCGCTACATGGACAAAAATGACTGTTCTTGTACTGTGTATCAAACTCGTAATGAAAAAGTTCCTGAGTGCATCTGGTTGACCCCAGAACAAGCCCATAGCTTTCACTGGTTACCGGATACCTGCGCTTATCGCTTAGTGGCTGAAGGTAAGCCCTTGTATGATTGGCACCCTTTGATTAGTGGTGACCCAGACTCGGTACATAAATCCGGAATTTCGTTGCAAGGTAAGGGTATACCTGATGATAAAATTCCTGAGGAGGAGTGGCAAAGCCGCATCATATGGAAAGCTTAATGTTTGATAATGTTATCCAGTGGCTGGCTTATGGTGCCTCTGCTCTGGCATGCTTTTGGGCGTGGGAAAAAATGTTCTTTTGGGTGGTACAAAAGGATTTGAAAGCCATTATTAGGATATTAGGGGCGGTTTTATTGTTTACTCCTGCCCCTTTAGCGGTCGAATCATCAAATTACGCGCCTGCTTTCATCGTTATCTTATTTAGAACATTTTTGGAAAATAACGCGCCCATTTTGGATGCGGTTATTTACATGTTAGTTGGGCTGTTCGCCGGACTGGTTCTAATGTCTCTCCTGTCATTGTTTAATTTCTTACGAGCTAAATTCTCTCCCCAGAATTAACGTCTTTATCAGCGTTATTGATTAAAAATAACGCTAACTCATTCAATTTTTTGATTTTTTTCCCTTTCGCTGTGGCGAACTTGAGATTCTTTGCTAGTTTTAAAGCAGGAGCGCTCGATGTCGCTGCGTTAAAATGTAAGTGGAGCTTTATTTAGTGAGCGAAATGAATTCGCACTCTAATGGATGAGAGGTCAAAAAAATGGCAAATCATATTTTTATCATGGCAACCGTCATGTTACTTGCGGGTATCTTCGGTGGCTTGGTGAATTATTATCTATACGGTGAAAAGGATCCAGATGCGGCAAGTCTGCCACGATTTTTAGTGGTGGGCGTTGGCGCTTCGTTTCTGGTACCCGTGGTATTAGATTTAGTGAACAGTGAGCTGGTACTTGAGAGTCAGGGAGATCCTTCTCGGTTATTAATTTTTACCGGTTTTTGTTTGATCTCAGCATTATTATCACGCTTTGTGATTGATAATCTATCGGATCGTATCTTTAACGAAGCGCAAGTTGCTAAGCAGCGAGTTGAAGAGGTGCAGCAAGATTTAAGGATGATTAGAACCAACTTGTTACCCTTAATTGATACGGAAACAGAGCAGGATATCAATGCTCAGGATCCTAAGATTCTTACCCTGCAAGATGAGCTAGATGTGACTTCAAACAGTGTGTTGAAAATTCTTTCTAGCGGTCGCTTCATCTTTCGCTCATTGGCTGGCTTGTGTCGCGAAGTTAATCAAGATGAAAGCACGGTATTAAAAACGTTAAATGTGCTTACTGTACGCAGCTTGGCTGGCAAGGTAAGTGGCAAAGATGGCGTTCGTTGGCACATTACTGAAAATGGCCGTCGTGTTTTAGAGTCTACGTTATAAGCACTTTCCCCCTGATGGAGTTCTGAATATGCTCAGAGATCTTTTGTATTCGGGGGGGAGGCTAATCGCCTTCCTTTTATTATCGTGTTCGTTATGGACTGTGTTCACGGCAGCATCCATTGCTGCCGAAGGCGATAATAAAAACCTCCCATTTGATGTACGCATAATTATCGATATTTCGGGTAGTATGAAACAAACTGATCCGAATAATCTCCGCATTCCTGCGCTTAATTTATTATTAGAATTAATGCCTGAGGGAGCTCAAGCAGGTATTTGGACCTTTGGTCGCTTTGTTAACAATCTGGTGCCTGTTGCTAAAGTCGATGACGCTTGGCGTGAACAGGCAAAAAAATCGGCCATTAATATTTCTTCCTTAGGATTGCAGACAAATTTGTCGGGAGCGCTAAACGATGCGTCTTGGGGCCTAAGTGCCGACAGTGGCTTTCAGCAAAGCATTATTTTATTAACCGACGGTAAGATTGATATGGCCGATAACGGCGCCGTTGATTCAGAGCAAATCAATACTGCAGAGCGTAAAAGGTTAATGTCGCAGGTATTGGAAAAATACCGTATTGCGGGGGCAAATGTACATACCTTGGCATTGTCTGATTTGGCGGATAAGAACTTATTGCAAGAGATTGCTTTAGAAACGGATGGTTTGTATTCGGAAGCACAGGATGCTGAAGCTTTAATGAAGGCTTTTTTACGCGCCTTTGATCGCGCGGTTCCGGTCGAGCAAGTTCCGATGGAAGATAATACCTTTGTCATTGATAGCAGTGTTGATGAATTTACGGCGCTGATCTTTAAGCGCTCAAGTGGTGGCCAGGAGTCGGCGCTGCTGACGCCAAGTGGAGAGCGTTTTTCTGAGCTAGAACATCCTGAGACGGTTCGCTGGCATAGAGATGTTAGTTTTGATTTGATTACCATTAAGCAGCCAGAAGCGGGAACTTGGATAGCTGAGGCGGATCTTGATCCTTCAAATCGAGTCACGATTCTTTCAGATTTGGGATTAAATGTTGTCGGTATTCCAGCGACTATATTTCCAGGGGATAAGTTGGATGTAGAGATTAATCTTACGAACGAAGGGGCTGTGATCAATAAAATTGAGATACTCCGTCTTACCGATATGACCATGAAAGTTATTACTGCGAGTGGCCGTGAGGGCAGTAAAGTGCTTTCTGACCCAGAAAATCCGCCAAAGGACGGTGTATATCGTGAAGGTTTATATCGTTTAAAAGAGATGGGGCAGTATCAGGTTGATGTCATTGCCGAGGGAAGAACTTTTCAACGTAAACGCAGCTTTTCAATGACCATGATTCAGCCCGTTGAAATAACTCATCGTCCTGATAAAGAGAAAGGCGTCTATCGAATTGAAATAAAGGCATTGTCAGATAATTTAGATATTGAGCGTTCGCGGGTCATTGCTAAAATCAAAAGCCCTGATGAAAATACCATCATACAATCGGTTGTTTTTGATCAACAGGCTCAAGCTTGGATTAGTGAGATTGAGGCTACGAAGGGGCCGGGGCAATATCGCGTTGATTTGAACGTGCGGGGTGTTACGCAAAGCGGAAAGAATTTTAAAGTTAAACCTGAAGGCATTGTTTTCGACTTGCCGATTGAATCTGAAAAACCAGTTCAAGAGGTTGCTGCGAGTTCCGCTGAGCAATCCAATGATGATTCAGAATCTTTGGGCGACTCTGAGATGAAAGAGGTTGTCGATGAGGATGTTGCTGATGCAGAAGAGAAGCCCGCAGCTCTGAAGGTATTAGAAGACATTACGCCAGTAATCGTCATGGAGGATGTTACGGAAGTACTTCCTGTTGATGATTCGGTTGACGAAGAAATTGCGGCAGAAGATGACGGTTTAGCTTGGTGGATTTATTTAATACTGGTATTGGTTAATATTAGCGTTATTGGTGCTGGTGTCTGGTGGTTTATGCTGCGAAAGCCAAATGCAATGGTTGATGCGCAAACGAGCATGGAAGCTGAAGGTGCAATGGCGGATCTAGAAGCGCTGGAAGAGGACTTTGCTGGAGATTTCGATTCGCTGGAGGAAGATGGGGAAGAAGATATTGCATTTTCTGCCAATGAAACAGGTGTGGGGGGGGCAGAGAGTAGTAGCAGTGAGAGCGGCTTTGATGAGGATTTCTCAATTGACCCTGATGATGATGTGGGTGCTGACGAAGATTCATGGGGTGAGTTTGATAGCGATAAAGGTGACGAAGCTAAGGATTCATAGACTATGGAAACTTAGTTTGTCAATCCTAAGTTATTAGATTTAAAGTCGGTAATGAAGGTGTTTTAGAGGTGGCAGAAGTACAAGTAATTGCGCTGAGGTGCTCGAATAGCTTAGAATTAGGCAATTAATTTTTGGTCTATGTTCTCGATGTTAGCTGAGTCATCTTTTGTACAAAAACAGTCGGCAAAAGTACTTGTTGTGGATAGTCAGGATACTAATAGAGTTCTGCTCACTAGAATCCTTAATTCTCTAGCCATTGAACATGTCTGTGGTTTGGCGGATTATCAGGATTTTAAGTCCTGCTTTTTATCTTTCATCCCCGATCTTATTATTATAGACATTGATGCCCCTTGTGGCTCTGCCGAAGCAATCATTGAATGGCTACGCTGCCAACCTCTGGGTCGTTTATTACCCATTGTTGTTAGCGCAAGTCGGCAGGATAAAGGGATTGATCGAGCGCTTGAAAAAGGCGCTAATGATTATATTCAAACACCTTTTATAACCGCTCAGGTCGCTGTGCGCATTAACAATTTGATGCAATATTCGAATGTTGACCAGGTTAGTAGTGCAAAGCGGAAGTTACTAGATCAGCGTTTGCAGAGAGGGACAAGGGCGCTGCAACTCGAGATATTACAGCGCAATAAGGTCGAGCAAGAACTGCATTTTCAAGCACATCATGAATATCATTCACGTTTACCCAATCGAATTTTTTTGCAAAAGGTTCTAGCGGATGTTCTTAAGGGAGGTTGTAACAAATCTTCATTTAATAATACTTTAGCTATTTTTCACCTCCATCAATTCAATGAAATAAATAATACACTTGGCCATTCTCGTGCTGATGAGATTCTAGTTGATATGGCGTTGCGCTTTTCAAACTTGTGCCAGCGTCATGTTGAAATTGTGCCACTTCAGTATGATCAGTATGATCATACTGGCAGTGTGGCTTTACTCGATAGAACTCACTTTACGATCATCATAAAGGATGCACAGGCATACCGTCTCGAAGATATCATCGATCAATTATTAATAGATTCTAGTCAGCCTTTGCAATATCAAGGGATGCAAATTGAGACGCCTATTTCAGTAGGATTTGCTTCGGCTATCGTAGCGGATGATGTAACTTCTTGGATGCGTAGAGCGCATGTTGCCTTAGAATATGCTGAGCAAGAAAAGCAGCAGTGGGCGGGGTATTGTGAAGAAGCTGATCGGTACAGTAAAAAGAAGCTCACGTTAGTGGCGGATTTACGCAATGCCATTGCTTGTAATCAAGGGTTGTTTCTACACTATCAGCCTCAGTTCAATTGTCATGGCGGTGAAATTTCCGGTGTTGAAGTGCTACTGCGTTGGAATCATCCCGTTTATGGGCCGTTGCCTGCGGATGAAATAGTGGCGTTGGCGGAGCAAACAGGTTTAATACAATCGTTGACGCACTGGGTGATCGTACATGCTTTTTCACAGCATCAAAAAGTATTGGCCGCGGGTTTTGACTTGACGCTGTCGGTTAATCTATCAACGCTGAATCTTTGGCAAGAACGTTTGTTAGAAGATATTGCTCAGCATTTGGAAATCTATAAAATTCCTGCTAAACAGCTTATTTTAGAAGTGACAGAAACGGTCTTATTGAAAAAACCCGAACGCTCACTTGAATTTTTACACTGTTTAACGGCATTAGGCATTCGCATTGCTTTGGATGATTTTGGTACGGGATTCTCTTCCTTAGCTTATCTAAAAAAGATGCCGGTCTCAGAGCTGAAAATTGATCGTTCATTTATCCAAGAACTCTGTTATAGCCATGAAGATCAAGTGATTGTGGCGTCAACTATCGCGATGTGCCAAGGGCTTGGGATTGAGGTGGTCGCGGAAGGGGTAGAGGATAAGGCGACCCAGTTAAAATTAGAAACCTTAGGGTGTGATCGTCTGCAAGGCTATTTTCTTGCGAAACCCTTATTGGGTGAAGATTTGCTATTACGCTTGGCCAGCGGTCGTGACTAACAGAATAAAGTGACTTGCTGCAAGGGCTATTGCCCTTATATACTGCGGCGAAATTTGTGTGACCCATCAATTTAGTTTGAGGCTATTATGAAGTTCCAAGGTACTAACGAATATGTTGCAACGCCTGAGTTGCAGATGGCTGTTAATGCAGCCATTACTTTACAGCGCCCTTTATTGTTAAAAGGCGAGCCAGGTACCGGAAAAACGATGCTAGCGGAGCAGTTGGCAGAATCTCTAGGTACAGATTTAATTCAATGGCACATTAAAAGTACTACCAAAGCACATCAAGGCTTGTATGAGTACGATGCAGTTTCTCGCTTAAGAGATTCTCAACTTGGTAACGAAAAAGTTCATGATATTAAGAACTACATCGTTAAAGGTAAGCTTTGGGAGGCCTTTGATGCTGATAAACCTGTTGTTTTATTGATCGATGAAATTGATAAAGCCGATATTGAATTCCCGAACGACTTACTATTAGAAATCGATAAGATGGAGTTTTATTGCTATGAAACTCAAGAGCGCATTGTTGCTAAACATCGTCCGATTATCTTAATTACCAGTAATAATGAAAAAGAATTGCCTGACGCTTTCTTGAGGCGCTGTTTCTTTCATTATATTGACTTCCCATCAAAAGAAACGATGAAGAAAATCGTTGATGTTCACTATCCAAACATACAGTCTTCTCTGGTAAAAGAAGCAATGGAAGTATTCTTTGATGTTCGTAAGGTTCCAGGCTTAAAGAAAAAACCGTCTACTTCAGAATTAATCGATTGGTTGAAGTTGTTGATGGCCGATGAAATTGGGGTTGATCTTCTACGCGACGCGGATAGATCAAAAGCCATTCCGCCCATGGCCGGTGCTTTGGTTAAAAATGAGCAAGACGTACAGCTGTTAGAAAAGCTTGCCTTCATGAGTCGTCGCCGCGGTTAAGCGTTTTGATGTAGGAGCTTATTATGCTCATTGATTTTTTTATGACAGTACGCAAGGCTAAAGTGCCTTGTACAGTGGGCGAATATTTAGATTTAATCGCTGCTGTGGAGGGGCATTTAACCTTTGCAGATCTAGATGGATTTTACGCCCTGGCGAAATTGTGTTTGGTAAAAGATGAGCGCCATTATGACAAGTTTGATAAGGCGTTTGCTCATTACTTTGAAGGTATTGAAAATTTAGACTTGGCAATGGATGATCCAAGTATTCCCGATGACTGGATGCGTAAAGAGATGGAACGCATCATGACTCAGGATGAAATGGATAAAATCAATGATCTCGGCGGACTAGATGAGATCATTAAAGCTTTCAAAGAGCGCTTAGAAAATCAGAAAGAACGTCATCAGGGGGGTAATAAGCACATTGGTACGGGTGGCACATCACCATTTGGTGCTAATGGCTTTAACCCTGAAGGCTTCCGCATTGAGCAAGGTCGGTCTCGGCACAAGAAAGCCGTAAAGGTTTGGGAAAAACGTAGTTATAGAGATCTAGATGATTCTATTCAGTTGGGTATTCGCAATATTAAAGTCGCCTTGCGTCGTCTGCGTAAGTTTGCTCGAACGGGTGCTGCAGATACGTTAGATCTCGATGATACGATTGCTTGTACGGCTAGAAATGCGGGCTATCTCGATTTAAAGCTGGTTCCTGAACGTCATAATGCGGTTAAAACCTTATTGTTTTTTGATATTGGCGGGTCGATGGATCCGCATGTCAAAGTGTGTGAAGAGCTATTTTCTGCCGCGCGAACAGAATTTAAACATATGGAAACCTTCTATTTTCATAACTGTTTATATGAGTCGGTTTGGAAAAATAATATTCGCCGCACGAATGAGCAAACATTGACTTGGGATTTGCTGAATAAATTTGGTCGTGATTACAAGGTCATTTTTATTGGTGATGCGATGATGGCTCCGTATGAAGTGACTCATACAGGCGGCAGTGTTGAGCATTGGAATGATGAAGCGGGCGCGGTTTGGTTGCAACGACTGAAGGATAAGTTTGATAAAGTCGTTTGGATTAATCCAGCCCCGGAAAGTCATTGGGGGAATGGAGGTTCGTTAGGTGTCATTAAGCAAATATTTGATGATCAAATGTATCCGCTGACCTTAGAGGGGCTTGAAAAAGCCATGAAGAAATTAAGTCAGTAGAACGGCTGTGAATTTAATGATTGGATAGGCCAAAGGACTGGCTTTCGAATGTTTCACGTGTACACTAGTACTAATTATTAAGGATGATAATAAAAAATAAACACTAAAAATATAATTAAAAAAAAGGCTAGCGCACATGCGAAGCTTAAAGTTTCAGTCGTTGTGGGGCATGACACCAGCGCTGATTTTAATAGGTAGTATCATCTTCTCCCCCTTTTCTTTAGCACAAGAGCTTACGGCAGCATTGTCTCTGCGCTTAGGTCCTGGCATTGGTTTTCCAATAAATATCGAGCTACCTTCTGGAACAGACGTGGTCATCACTCAGCGTCGAAATTCATGGCTTTTGGTGGTTGATGATCGTAAAGAAAGTGGTTGGGCAAAAATCACTGACGTTGAACAATCAGGTGGTCTAACAGATAGGCAAGCTTGGCGATTGATTGAGCTTAAGAAAAGAAAGTTGGGTAGTTTGCAAGGGCGTTGGTTTGCTAATGAACAAAATTATGGCTTGTCGTTAGGTTGGAAGTCTAAGACGGTTGACGGTCATTGGCTTATTGAAATGGAACAAGCCACTGATACGCAGACGAAGTGGCAAGCATTTTTAGCTTGGTATACATTCAAACATCCTATTGGTCCTCGAAGTTATTACAGTACGGGTTTAGGTTTAGGCTTTTCACAAGAGAATGCGCAAAGTAATGTTTTCAGTGAAGTGGGAGAGTCAGCGCAAACGGGCTTTGGTGGTTTTGAACTGGCTATCGGGGTTCAGCCAGTGAAGCAAGTTGATACCGGGTTATCATTTCGTTATTTATTGGCATCATCGCCACGTGATGGTGATTCTACTGTTGTCTCTTGGTATTGGTCATTTGGAATTTAGTGATATGAAAACCGTATATTTTGCATTTTTATTATTAATTACTGGCATTGCTCAGGCTCAAGTAGATGAATTAATTTATCAGCCTAAGGTTTTATCGCCAGAATTAAAAAGTGATATGGATCTAGAAGAACACACGTGGCAGTTAGGCTTTAAATTAGGCCAGTTGCTAACTGGTAATCAGGATAGTAGCGGAAAGTTTGGCATTTCGGCCAATTATCTTATTTGGGATAAATGGTACGCTGCTGTTAACGTTGACCTGAATGAATGGCAAATAACGCCAAAAACGACTGAATCGGCCATAGCTTGGTCATTAGGAGCAGGTTATAGTGTGTTACAAGGCGCCGCTTATATTACAAACGGTTTGACCTTACCTTGGCAGATTTATTTGGAGTTAGGTGTCGGTGAACAAATACTCGACCAAGACTCAGGTAACTTTACCAGTGGTGCAATGGGGTGGCAGCTATCTAATAATAATAATTATGCGGCACTCGAATGGCGATACTTCCAAATTAATGATGATCGCCTAAAACAGATTGGCTCGGATAAGGGATACGAATGGTCCGTTACATTTGGAAAATACTTTTAATAATTACAAGTACTTTAACAACAGTAGAAGCTCTCGAGCCTGGGGATAAAGTCCCTGATTTTGTCATGACGAGTACCAATGGCGCTCCGCAACGTTTGTCAGAACAAATCGGACGGCCGTTAATGCTAATCTGGTTGAGCGAATGTGATCGTTGTCAAGAGGACTTGATTGATTGGCAGTATCTGGCAGAAAGTTGGGCAGTCGAAGGGCTTGTGGCTTGGGTTGTTTGGCGCAAACAAGAAAATCATGTTGCTCCTTGGTCACGTTTACCGGTCTTAGAATATCAAGCTTCTAATCGACAAGCTTGGTGGTTCGAACCTTCTCCAGCGGTGATGTTTATTTCTCCCGATGGGATTTTAGATTATCTGTTCATTGATGAAGTTGATGAACGAAAAGTTGAAGTCGCAAACGAGCTAAAACAGTGGCTTGAAAATAAAAATTGGTTCCAGTAAGAAGGTTTAGAACATGCGCATTACCTATTTATTATTGCTCTCTTTAATGTCAAATATTGGCTTTGCAGAGCTTGTTCAAGTTTCAGACGCAGCTTTAGAAAATAAAGCTGAAGCTCAAACGAGCCAATTAAGTACTAAAGCAACATCAATTAAACAGTCTGTTTTAGAATTGAATAGAGATTTATATCAATTAGAAGAAGAATTACTCAGTCCAGCGACTACTCGAGCAGCGGTTTACTTCTCTTTATCCTATGGCGAATTTTTTGAACCCTACTCAATTAATATTACGGTAGATGATAAACAACCTATTCAGTATTTATATACTAAACGCCAGGTGAGTGCCTTGCGTCAAGGTGCTGTTCAACCGTTAAGGAATCTTAATCTAGGGCCTGGTGTTCACACGATAAAAGCGATTGCTAAAGGTATTGATAATAACGGTAAAAATCGAGAGCTGGTATTGGAAGAAAACGTAGAAAAGCACGATCAGCCTTTGTATATAGAATTAAAAATTCAAGATAATAAAGAAATACAAAGCGCTGAACTGATGATTAGTCAGTGGTAATACTATGAATTTTTTATTAACTATCCTATTAATATTTAGTACAACTCTGGTTTATGCTCAAAATGATGAACAGGAAGTATTACGTCTTAAAAAAGGTGAGTATTACTATCATTATCTAACGGGTGATTTTCCTAGTGCTATGAATCAGCTTAAACAGTGGCGCAGTAGTGAAGGAGCTATCGCTGATGAAGCGGATGTTATGGAAGCCGCAATGTTATTGTCGTTAGGCTTGCATCAAAAAGCACAAGATATTTTTATTGAAATCCAACAGAAAGGTAATAATGCTTCTTCCCAGGCATGGCTTTACCTTGCGCGTCGATGGTTTGAACTTGGGGAGTATTCCTCCACTCTGGAAAGTATTAAAAATATAAATGCCCCAGATTTAAAATTAGAAATGCTGGGCGAAGCTCAATTCATGAAGGCTGCTTCTTATATCGAACTGGGCGAGCATAAAAAAGCACAAGAAATGATCGCTAATATGCCTCGTAGTAGTATTTGGACGGGGTTGGCTCGACATAATTTTATCTTAGCGATGTTTGCCGGCAATAATAGCGGTCAGAGTTTGGCACTACTAATTGAAGACGCGACTTTCTATTTACCGGATACCGATGAAGGTAAAAATCTACGTGATCGGATTAATTTGATCTCTGCATTACACTTTTTGCAGTCAGGAAAAAACCGCTCGGCAGAAAAACACCTAAAGAATATGAGTCTTGCTGGGCCATATACCCCCGTTGCATTATTACAATACGGTTGGGCGAAAGTTGAGCAAGGACAGTTTGACGAAGCCTTGCAGCCTTGGCGCGAGTTACAAACACGATTTAATCGCTTTGATCCTGAAGTGATGGAATCAATGCTGGGTGTGCCTCATGTTCTAGAGCTTATGAATGCCAATACTCAAGCACTTAATATCTATGAAATAACTGAAAAACGTTTACTTTCAATGAAGGACTTATTGATTCAAATAAATAATGGATTAGCAGAAAATACGTGGCTTGAAGATTGGGTGATTATACAAAGTGATCGAAGCTGGGGTTGGCAAGCCGATATTGAAACAACGTTACCCTTTAATGATACATCGGCGGTCTTGCAGCAACTGGTGTCGGAAAAGAAAATAGTTAATCAAATGACTGAATATCGGGATTTATTAATTCTGACAGAATATTTGACTGAAAAAGAAGAGAGCTTACGGTTATGGATAACCTTAGTCGAAAAACGGGAACAAGACTCTAAAACTAGAGTTGTATTGCCCGTATTAGAGAAGGCGAGTAAGGATCTTATTCAGGCTAAAATCACACTAGAACAGATGCAGGGTCTCTTGCAGCAATCAAATGAAGATGTCTTCGCTTTACCTAACGATAGCGAAGACATAAAAATTAATTTACTCGCCCGCACCGCGGTCAGTATTGAACAGTTGATGAAGATCAATAAGGCCAGCCGCAATGTAGCCGTTTATCAGCAGCGCTGGGCCCGTGTGAAGGGTGTTTTTCTTTGGCAAATGAATGCAAAGAAAGTAAGTAAACAGTGGGAGCTCAAGCGGCAACTGGTCGCTATGGACCGCTTAATTAAAAAAGCGGATATTCAGTTGCTTGAAACTCGACTGGCTAATCGATGGTCGCCGGCATCTTGGCAGGGCATGAAAGCTAAAGTCGTAACTATTTTGACAAAAACAAGCGCATTGAAAAAGTTGGCAGAACAAGCAACCGTTGAAAGTAAAGCTGCTTTGGTGGTCGATTCTAAGGAGTTTTTAGACGGACTGACTCATAGAATTAACGATTATCTCTCGCAATCACGCTTATCAATTGCCCGTTTATACGATGAGGCTTTGCAACGTTATGTCGCTAATGGTGAATTAAGTGACGGGGAGCCACAATAATGAAAAACATTGTATTAATGGCTCTTTTAGCAAGCTTAGTTTCTGGTTGTAGTCTATTTGATGCTTTTACTGAGCAAGAGGACCTCAATAATCAAACGTTACAGAATTTGAAACCGGCGAATATTCGCTTAATGAATAATGAAAGTATTGATATAACCCATGATGAAGTCATGGAAAAATATCATGCTTATCTTGATATCTCAACGGACGCTGAATTAAGAGTCAGAACCCACCATAGAATAGCTAATCTACGCCTACAAAAAGACGAGTTTATATGGGAAGGCGGGGATGAATCCGATGAGGCTAAAGCTAGAATTGCAGAGGTCGATTTCGGCCGTGAGTCGATTGCCGATTATGAAGCATTATTAGCACAGTACCCTGACCGAAACGATAATGACCTTGCCTTGTATCAATTAGCTAAGGCTTATTCATTGGCAGGAGAGCCTTTTGAGACAATTCGAGTACTAGAGCAGCTAACAGAATTATTTCCGCGTTCTGATTATTATCTTGAATCATTATTTCGTTTAGGAGAAGTTTACTATTCTAACGGTGTTTATGGTTTAGCAGAAAATGCCTATCAACGTTTAATTGAGCGGGGAGCAGAAGAAAATAAATTCTATCTCAGTGCAATGTACCTAGTGGGTTGGTCGCAATTTAAACAGAATAATTATGATGATTCTTTGAACTCTTTCACCTCAGTTTTGGACTTAGAGTTTCCGACGGAAGACAGTGTCTTAGCTGCCTCAAATAGTCAGCAAGATATGTTGAATGACATTTTGCGGATAATGGCAATTACTTTTGATTATCTGGGTGATTGGGAAAATATTAGTCAGTTTTACGCAGGGGTTGGGGGTCGTCATTACGAATACTTGATTTATGATACCCTCGCGAATCAATATTATGACAAGAAATATTATAAGAGCGGTGCTTCTACTCTGCGTGCATTCATTAAACGCTATCCTCAGGACGTACTTGCCCCAGTGTTTTATCAGCGAGTAATTGCAGGCTATACCAAGGCTCGTTATCCAACCTTATTGCGAAAGCATAAAAAAATATTTGTTAAAACGTTTGGCGTAGGCAATGAATATTGGGAAAATCATAATGTAGCGGTTCAAGACACGATAAGGCCTGCGCTCTCAACCTATATTTGGGATCTTGCACGATTTAATCATGCTTGGGGTCAGCGTATAAAGAATAAGAAAGAAAAGAAAGAGCGTTTACAAGAAGCGATTGATTGGTATAGAGAGTACGTTCGTAGTTTTCCTCTTGCTGAAGACACGGCTAAAGCACATTTTCTGTTAGCGGAAGTCGCTTACCAGATGAAGCAGTATCCTTTGGCTAAAGACCATTATGAAATTGTTGCTTACCAATACCCTGAATACGAAAAATCGTCTGAATCAGGTTATGCAGCCATATTAACTTACAGTAAACATCGCCCAAAAAAGGCAGACAAAGCTATTTGGCGTCAGTTAACCGTGGCCAGTGCTATGCGCTTTGTTCAAGAATTTCCTAATGATGAGCGACGTGGTCAAGTATTGGTTAATACTTCTGAGATGTTGTTGACGGATAAATACTATGAGCAAGCTTTAGCAACAGCCAATCTTGCATGGCAGAGCGAAGGTAATTTATCTGCACGCCATCGCTATGGAGCTTCTTTAGTTCGAAGCCACTCGAGCTTTCATTTGGAGCAGTTTGTTGAAGCAGAGCTAGCGATTACTGAAGCACTTAACTATAAAAAAATTAAGCAAAGTGCGCGTAACGATTTACGCGAGAAGTTAGCCGCTTCGGTTTATAAGCAAGGCGAAATGGCTAAAGCTGCTGGCGATAATGAGGGAGCGGTTAAAAATTGGTTGCGTATAGCGAAGCTAGTACCTGAAAGTGATATTAAAGTAAGTGCAGAATTCGATGCCGCAACGTTGTTAATGGCATCAGAGCAATATGATCAAGCAGTACCTGTATTGCTTGATTTTAGAAAAACCTATCCAAATCATCGTTTGGTAAAAGATATACCTTCTAAATTAATCGTTGCTTATGAAAGCCAAAACAATTGGCGTGGGGCGGCATTTGAGCTGCAGAAAATTTGGCAGCAAGGTGGTGATAAAGATCAGCAACGTATTGCTCTGTTTCAGTCGGCGGAATACTTCGAAAAAGCAGGAGATGTTGATAACGCTTTGGCTATGTATAAACGTTACGCACATGATTATAAAAGACCCTTTAATCCCGCGATTGAAGCACACCATAAACTTGATGAGATTTATCTCGCCAATGGCGATGATACCAAGCGGCTATTCTGGATGAATAAAATTGTCTGGTTACACCTTGGCGCGAAGAAAGATAAAACAGATCGTTCAAAGTATCTGGCTGCGAAAGCATCTTATGAGCTAGCAGAGAACGAGCGTATTAAATTTGATAAAGTTAAAATTACTTTGCCACTGGCTAAGAGTATAAATAAAAAGAACAAGCGAATGAAGGCTGCTTTAGAGCGTTATACGCAAGCGGTGCAGATAGGTGTCCTTGAATTTACAACATCAGCAACCTTTAGAATTGCCGAGCTGTACTCTCAGTTTAGTCAGGGTTTAATTGCTTCCGAGCGTCCGCCAGGTCTAGATGAGCTGGCGCTTGAAGAGTATGGCTACTTACTCGAAGACCAGGCATTTCCTTTAGAGGAGGCTGCGATTGAAGTTCACCAAACGAATGCAGGTCGTACTTTTGATGGCTTGTATGATCAGTGGGTGAAAAAAAGCTATGGTTCTTTGGCTGATCTAATGCCAGCTCAATACGCAAAATATGAAAAACAGGTGAGTTATGTTGACGCGATTCGTTAAATTTGTGCGTCTAGCCTTCTTAGGCTCTATTTTAGGCTTAAACGGATGTAGTATGTTTGCTCCTAAACCGGAAGTGGTTGATACGCAGGCTGATGTATTAGGGCCAATTTCTACTGAGCTACAACAATCTTTTGGTGATGCATTGGTATTGTTGAAGGAAGAAGAATTTGCTGAGGCAGAGATGTTATTACTTGATATTACCTCGAAATTTCCGGCTTATGCTGGGCCTTGGTCAAATCTATCGATTGCACAAAGTAGGCAGGAAAAATTTGACGAAGCCCTGACTAGTATTAATAGTGCATTGCAGCAGGACCAGAAATTTTGCCAAGCCCTTTCGTTTAAGGGTGTGGTATTGCGTGAACTGGGGCAATTCATATTAGCTAAAGAGCAATACTTAGCTGCGTTACAGTGCGATCCCAGTGATGCCTTAACCATATATAATTTGGGTGTGCTGTCTGATTTATATTTACACGATAACGTGGCTGCACTTTCGTATTATCAACAATATTTGGTCACCCAAGGTGAAAAGGAAAATGACGTTGTTAAGTCTTGGGTTGTCGATTTAAAACGTAGGGTACCTACTGAAGTTCCAACAGAGCCCAATCAAAGTATTGATGATGCAATAGAGGCTGATGTGTCAGAGCCTCAGTTGGCAGGAGAAGAATAATGAAGATTATAATTTTCTGTCTGCTTATTTTACCCTTCACTGTTTCTGCAGGTGAGGTTATTCGACTTGATGGTATCTCCATTCAAGGTAATAGTGAGGAGCCTAATGTCTTATATATTACCCCTTGGCAGCCTGCTCCAGGAACGGGCCGTCTGTTCGCCCCGGTTAATAGTTATCGTGAACAATGGTTAAAGCCTATTAGTCGACAAATAATGCAGCGTGAAATTAAATACTTGAATCACTTTCAAGCTAAGAACACTTTTTCAGCTACTGATAATAAAAATAAATAGCATTATAGAATTAGCACTCATGTATTAGTATACTGGCTGAAATTCTAAACCTAATTTCAGATGTGATAAGTGTTTAGTATCGCATCTATGAAATACGTTAATACATAAAACTAAAATTAGAACTAAAACTATAAAAAATAGGGGAGTACATATGGATACTATTATTCGATTCTTTCAAGAGGGCGGTACATTTATGTACCCAATCGCCATTATTTTAGCGATTGGTCTAGCTATTACATTAGAACGTTTCATCTTTTTATCACGTGAAAAATCTTCAAATCGTCAGTCATTTGAAGATGTATTACCTATGTTACAAAAACGTGATTTTCGCGCTGCATTAAATTATACCAATTCATCAGAAGCAAAAATATCGACTATTTTTGCGGCAGGTATTAATCGGATTCCTTCTGGCCGTCGTGAAGATATTGAGCTGGCGATGGAAGAAGGTGTAATGGAAGCCATTCCTCAATTGGAAAAGCGTACGCAGTACGTTGCAACCTTGGCGAACATTGCAACCTTGATGGGATTGTTGGGTACCATTATGGGTCTTATCGCAGCATTTACGGCGGTTGCAAATGCTGCTCCGGCCGATAAAGCAACCTTGTTATCACAGTCTATTTCCGTTGCCATGAACACAACAGCATTTGGTCTAATGGCCGCTATTCCTTTATTACTTAGTCATACCTTTTTACAAGCTAAAACAAATGAAATTGTTGATAGCATTGAGATGGCCGGTGTTAAGTTTTTAAATATCGTCACTGAGCGTAAGCCGACCCCTAATAAAGAAGGCTAAATGGAGTAGTTGTAATGAGACGCCATAAGAGAATGAAATCAGAGGCAGATCTCGATATTACTTCCTTCATGAATTTAATGATCATTTTGGTTCCTGTGCTGCTATTGAACATGGTATTTGCGCAGACGGCCGTGCTAGATCTTAAATTGCCATTAGGGGATTCTGTCGGGAGTGTAAATCCTGAAGATGTATCAATTGAAGTGACTATTCGTCAAACCGGAATGCAAGTTGTTGTTGCTGCCGGAGGAGCATCTCGTTTAATCGGAGATATTCCAGTAGTCGAAACAAAACAAAATCATAAAAAGTTATCCGAAGTATTGCAGCAGGTTAAAAAGGGCTTTCCAGATAAAAAAGACGTGGTTTTATTGTCGAGTCCAGAAATTGATTATCAAACGTTAGTCGCCATTATGGATACAGCGCGTACTTATAAAACAGTCGTGGTGACATCCTTGGTTGATGCTGTTCTATTTCCTGAAGTTTCTTTAGGAGATGCAACGGTGGTTGGGCAAACTTCTGCGGAGGTGCTGCCATGAAAATGTCAAGACGCGCCAAGCGGATGTCGCGTAACCATAAACGTAATGCAACGAAGTCGGCATTAAACTTAACCGCTTTAATGGATATTTTTACTATTTTGGTTTTCTTTCTGATGATGAATCAGAATGATTCTGAAATTCAAAGTAATGATGCTATTCAGTTGCCGAAATCGATTGCTGCTAATGAGTTAAGAGATACGGTTCGTATTTTAGTGACTAAAGATGACTTACTGGTTCAAGGTCGACCTATTGCAAAAATGTCAGACATTGCAAAAATTAAAGGTGATATTGTTCCAGCATTGAAGAAAGAACTGGATTATTTGGCTGAACGTTTTCCATTGCCGCTGGAGTTAAAAGAAGAAGGCCGTCCTATTACCATTATGGGTGATAAAGATACGCCTTATTCAGTGCTCAAACGAATAATGGATACCTGTGCGAAAGCAGAGTTTAATAATATCTCTCTTGCTGTGAGTCAGAAAGGGGAGGCGAACTAATTATGGCGACACAAATAGCACGCCCACCGGAACTGCCTTGGAATGATGCGGATCAAAAGAAATTTCGCTTAATCTTAGTAATTTTCTTAAGCATCGTTTTAGTGGTCGGTTTTATAGTCCCTAAAATCACCTTGCCTGATATTGAACGCAAAGATTTAGAGAAAGTACCACCTGCCTTAGCAAAGGTTATTAAACGCAAAAAGTTAGAGAAACCTAAGCCGAAGCCAAAAGTTAAGCCGGTTGAGCAAAAGGAAGAAAAGAAGCCAGAAGTTAAAAAGGTGGAAGAGAAACCTAAGCCAAAACCCAAGCCTAAGCCGAAACCCAAGCCTAAGCCAAAACCTAAAAAGGAAGTGCCGAAGGAGAAGCGGGTTCAGGCAAAGGAAAAAGCAAAGAAAGCATTTGGTAATGATGCGCTAAAGGCTTTAAGCAGTATTAAATCTTCTGTTCCTATTTTAGCTTTGAACACTTCAAGTAAAGGCTTGTCGAACAAAGGTAATGCCGCGACAAAGGTGGGATCAGTTATTGATCGTAACGCTGTCGGCCGTGGATCGGGTGGAGTAAGTGTTGCAGCATTAACAACAGCAACCGTAGGTGAAGATTTGTCCGCTCGTGATGTAACTTCTGTTGAGTTAAGCAGTGAAGAAATACAGATCGAAGAGACAGGCCGCAGCCGTACCCAAGAAGAGCTACGTTTAGTCTTTGAACAGCATAAATCAGCGTTCGACCGATTATATCGGAAAGCGCTGCGTAAAAATGCAGCCTTGGAAGGCAGTGTGACATTAAAACTTGAGATTCAACCTAATGGTAAGGTTTCAAGTTGTACTGTCAGTGAGAGTGAGTTGAAAGATGCTAGGTTGCAAAAGCGCTTAGCTTCTCGATGCCGTCTCATCGCTTTCGAGGTCAGAGCGGATATTGATATTACAGTAGTGGAATTCCCTATTCGTTTTATCCCCTAATCTTAGCTTTGTTAAAAGAACCACCTCCGGGTGGTTTTTTTATGCCTGAAATATGGAATATACTAGGGTGAGTATTGGATGGTTTTCAGGTTGTGTCGGCCTATTGTATAGGGAGGTTTATGGTGATTTTTATAGTCTATATCATGTTGCTTTCATTTTCCGTTGATTGCTTTTCAATAGACTTATACCGTTATCAAGATAGCAGCGGGCAATGGGTTTTTGGTGATAAAAAATCATTCTCGGGTAAGTCGCTTAATATTCCAGCAGATATCGAAAAAATCACTATTGTCGACGATAGAAAATTACACGCAAAGCCCAGTATGCTGCTTATGAAAAAGGATAAAGCCTCCTTTAATCGTTCTTGGTTATTGAAAAATCCATTACCCGTTATGGTTCAGCATTGGCTAGCCATTAAAGGCCAAACAGGATTTATAAAGTCGGTGCTTGCGCAACCGTATGAAGAAATTGAACTCAGTGTTGACGATATTAATCTTGATTCCTTACCGGAGACGGGCGCTAGTCAGCGTAATGTTAAGCTCGATCATTACTATTTACTCGGAAAGCCTACTCAAACACCAAAACCAGCATTAATTTCACCGCCTTTCGGTCAAAATAAGCGCTTCCGTATCAGTCAGGGGTTTAATGGTAATTACAGCCATACCGGTCGCGGAAATCGTTTTGCGGTTGATATTGCGATGCCTGTGGGAGAGTTCGTGCGGGCGGTAAAGCCAGGTATAGTCGCTGATGGTCGTGACGACTTTTCTATTGGAGGTTCGGCAAATTATTTTTTAGACAAAGCAAATCATGTGACGATTATGCATGACGATGGCAGTTATGGCATCTACGCTCATATTCTATATGGAAGTATGGTGGTAACCATTGGTGAGCAAATTAATGTTGGGCAAGTTTTGGCCCGGATAGGAAGTACGGGATATTCTACGGGTCCTCATTTACATTTTGTATTGCGATATAACTCTGGCAAAGGGGCCTTTTCTATTCCCTTTAAATTTAAGACTAAACAGGGTGATCGAGTCCCCAAGCAAGGAGATTACTATTCGGGGACTCTTTAAATAGATCGCAGAAGCTCGATTATTTTAACGCGACTAGGGTTATTAAGCCGCTTCTAGTTGGTTAATCTCACCTGCTTCAACGGTCATGCTAACGGTAGGTGCCATGACTTTCGCAGTACCCGTAACGACGGCCTTGCCATCTTGATTCGTTACTTCACAGTGAAGTATTACGATCGGTTTTGTTTCGTGTTTCTCAGTCACTGATAAAATGATTGTCAATTCATCGCCAATGCAAACAGGGCGCTTGAATTGTAAATCCTGCGAAAGATATATAGTACCAGGCCCTGGTAGGTCCATGGCTAACGCGGCTGAAATGAGACCTCCAGTAAACATGCCGTGGGCAATTCGTTGTTTGAAGGGTGTCGTTGCGGCGTATTCTTCATCTAAATGAAGCGGGTTTAAGTCACCGCTGGCTTTGGCAAACAATAATAAATCGTCTTCGGTGACTATATGCTGACGTTTGCAGAAATCATCAATATTAATCGTATTAAACGGGCGATTGCTAATTTTGGTCATGTTACTTCCTTGTAATATTTTAAAAAAACCATAGAGCATATAAAAATTATAGTTGCTGATTAATCCAGTCAGCAACGTCTTTGTAAACCTCATTTTTGCAGGTTTCGTTTAACATCTCATGGCGACCTTCTTTATATAGCTTACTTGTCACTTTGTCATGACCAGTTTGTCGTAGTTTTTGCTCCAAAGCGGGTATTCCTTTCCCCATTCTTCCTACGGGATCTTTTTCGCCACCAAATAAATACATAGGTAAAGCATGTGGTATTTTCTCGAGCTGATACTTTTGGCTGATTTCAATTAAACCCGATAACAGTTGTTGCCACGTCTCTGCGCTGCAAGGAAATCCGCAAAGAGGGTCGGCTATGTATTTATCAACTTGTTCTGGATCTCTACTAAGCCAGTCGAAGTCTGTGCGGCTAGGTTTGAAATGACTATTAAAAGACGCAAAAGATAATTTATCCATAAGTAGAGAGGGTTCGCCTTCCTTTAAACGTCTATTCTCGACCTTGGATACAATGCGACCAGCATGGTACATGAACGGATGCTGATAGTTGGTGCCCGATAATATTAATCCTGCAAGGCGCTTGCCGTGTCGTATGGCATATCCTTGGGCAATGAATGAACCCATACTATGGGCAAATAAGAAAAGCGGAAGATCCTTATCTTCAATCGTTTGCTCTTGTACATCGACAATATCTTGTATGGTCTTTAACCAGCCCTCTTGATTGGCATAATGGCCAAGAATTTCGTTATCTCCATGGCCACGGTGATTGTGACAAATTACGTTATAGCCTTGCTCATATAAGTATTGAGCAAATTCAGCATAGCGATTGATATGCTCAGCCATGCCATGGCAGAGATGGATATAGGCTTTAGCGTTTGCACAAATCCAGCTGTTGACTTGAATGTGGCGGCCATCTTTAGTGGTGATCGTGGAGATTTTGTTGATCATGTTTTAACCTGTGGTTCGGTATTTGTTCGGCATTATTATAAGTTTTATAGGCAGGGTAATAGATTACTGTGATTTTGGTCTTTTTTGTATGCTTTTGGTTAAGGTTTTTTGATCAGGATGCTAAAAACTGGTAATCTCTTGGCTAATAAATGGATCAAAATGCGCCAAATTTCCTCTTATCTGATGACGAGTTAATTTAAGGCGACTGTAATAGCATGAAATTTAGTACGGTATGCGTACGAATCTAATTGGGAACAAAAATGAACGAAGCATTTTTTCAAGACAATTATCCTGCTGGACTTGCCAAAACAATTGATACCAATAAGTATCAGTCAGTGATTGAAGTATTTAATGGGTTTATCGATAAATACGCGGATAAACCTGCATTCACGTGCCTTGGTCACACTATTACTTATGCTGAATTAGAAACCCAAAGTGCTGCCTTCGCCGCGTATTTGCAGAATGAAACCACGTTAGAAACAGGAGACCGAATTGCAGTTCAGTTACCTAACGTGCTTCAGTATCCTATTGTTGTTTTCGGTGCAATGCGCGCAGGCATGACAATCGTTAATACCAATCCGCTTTATACTGAGCGAGAAATGGAACACCAATTCAATGACTCAGGCGCTAAAGCCTTGGTTGTTTTGGCAAACATGGCTGCTAAAGCTGAACGTGTATTGGCCAATACGTCAATTGAAACTGTGATCGTTACTGAAGTCGGCGATATGCATAAGACGGTTAAACGCGTCTTGATTAATAGTGTATTGAAGTATGTTAAGAAAGAAGTTGAAGCGTTTAACATTCCAGGCTTTGTGCCGTTACGTAAAGCATTGAGCTTAGGGCAAGGTAAAGCTTTTACTACGCCTGCTATAAAACAAGATGATGTCGCAGTACTACAGTATACCGGCGGTACTACAGGTGTTGCCAAAGGAGCCATGTTAACCCACGGTAACTTGATCTCGAATATGCAGCAGTGTCATGGGCTTTTCACAATGGCGCTGGATGAAGGTACAGAAACGGCGATAGCGCCACTGCCTCTTTATCATATTTATGCATTTACTATCCATTGTATGGTCTTGCTTGAAACCGGTAATCACAGCGTATTAATTCCTAACCCTCGTGATATTCCTGGTTTTATTAAAGTATTACAAAATACAAAATTCTCCTGTTTTGTCGGTTTGAATACCTTGTTTGTTGCCTTGTGCAACCAGTCAATTTTTAAGGACTTAGATTTCAGCGGTTTGAAACTGACCATCTCTGGTGGTATGGCATTAACGAAAGATGCCGCCGATCAGTGGGAAGCAGTAACAAGTTGTGATATTGCTGAAGGTTTTGGTATGACGGAGACTTCTCCAGTTGTATCTTTCAATCCACCAGGTCACATCAAACTAGGCACTATTGGACTTCCTGTTGCTAGCACTAACTGTAAAGTGATTGACGACAATGGTAACGAATTGCCCGTTGGCGAAGCAGGCGAGTTGTGTGTTAAAGGCCCTCAGGTTATGAAAGGTTATTGGCAGCGTCCAGAAGCAACTGCCGAAGCTATTTCCAGTGATGGTTGGTTGAAAACCGGTGATGTCGCTGTGATTAGCGAAGACGGTTACATGAAGATCGTTGATCGTAAGAAAGATATGATCATCGTTTCAGGTTTCAATGTGTACCCTAACGAAGTTGAAGACGAAATCGTAACGCATCCTGATGTTGTTGAAGTAGCCGCTATCGGTATTCCAGATGCTAAAACGTCAGAAGCTGTAAAAGTCTTTGTTGTATCAAGTAACGAAAATCTAACAGCGGCGGATGTAAAAGACTGGGCTCGTAAGTATTTAACGGCCTACAAAATTCCTAAGTACGTTGAATTCCGGGATGAATTGCCAAAAACAAATGTTGGAAAAGTTCTACGTCGCGAATTACGTGATGAAGAAATGGCGAAGATTAATAGTTAAATAGAAGCCTTCAGGGCTGAAGCTTGATTAAGTTTTTGTTAGAATGACGCCCTGCCTATGCAGGGCGTTTTCGTTTTTGCTGCATAAATTATCGTTTATTTTATATTTTTATTAATAGATCACTGGATTTAATGTGAGTCAGAATAATAAGCTTGATCGTGAAGCGCTTAGGCAGGCCGTCAATAATTGTTTGGCAAAGGATAAATTTCGATTCAATCGAGATGTACAAGCAATCTTTAGCTTGGTTAAACAAGAAAAACCTTTTGATAGTAAGCTGGCTAAGCTCTTGGCTGCGATTGAACGCAGTCAGCGGGTATTGGCTCAGCGTCAAACTGAATTAACGCTGCGCTATCCTGAAGCACTTCCCGTCAGTCAAAAGCGTGAACAGATACTGGCTGCTTTGACAAAACATCAGGTGGTAATTATTGCGGGTGAAACCGGTTCAGGTAAAACGACTCAGTTACCTAAAATGTGTTTAGAACTCGGCTTAGGTCAAGCGGGAACCATTGCGCATACTCAGCCGCGACGCCTGGCTGCTCGGTCAGTTGCTAGTCGTATTGCACAAGAGCTTGAAGTTGAGCTGGGGCAGGAAGTAGGTTGCCAGGTAAGATTCAGTGATCAAACAACCGATCGCACTCGCGTTAAACTGATGACAGATGGCATTCTGTTAGCTCAAACGCAGAACGATAAGTTTTTGTCCGAATATGACTGCATCATCATCGATGAAGCGCATGAACGCAGCTTAAATATCGATTTCTTGTTAGGATTTTTAAAACAGTTATTGCCTAAACGCCCTGATTTGAAAGTTGTTATTACATCGGCAACGATTGATTTAACGCGTTTCAGTAATCATTTCTCCAATGCGCCGGTCATTGAAGTCTCCGGTCGTACGTTTCCAGTAGAAGATCGGTTTCGCCCTCTCGTGCGCGAGCACGAAGATGATACTGACTTAACCATTCAGGAAGGTATTTTACACGGTCTGCAAGAGCTGGCTGAGCAAGATCGAATTAAGCAGCAAGCGGGCGATGTACTGGTTTTTCTACCAGGTGAGCGAGAAATTCGTGAATGTGCAGAGTATTTGCGCAAGATGACCTTGCACGATAAAGATTTGCGCAATAGCCAAATTTTACCTCTTTACGCCCGGTTGGGTGTGAGTGAGCAAGGTAAGATTTTTACCGAGTCGGTAGGCCGTCGCATAATTTTAGCAACCAATGTCGCAGAAACATCATTAACAGTGCCAGGGATTCGTTATGTTATCGATTCTGGCGTTGCTCGAATAAGCCGTTATAGTTATCGCTCGAAAGTACAGCGTCTGCCCGTCGAGGCTATTTCTCAGGCCAGTGCTAATCAGAGGCGTGGCCGTTGTGGTCGTGTTGCTGATGGTATTTGCATTCGTTTATTTTCCAAAGAAGATTTTTTATCTAGACCGGCATTTACTGAGCCAGAAATACAAAGAACGAACCTCGCCGCCGTAATCTTACAGATGATCTCGCTTAAACTTGGGGACATAACAGACTTTCCTTTTGTTGATGCTCCTGATCCACGCTTTATCAAAGATGGTTTTAATCTTTTACAAGAACTGGAGGCCGTAAGCTCAAATAAAACAGGTGAGCAGTTCTCGTTAACTCATCTGGGGCGCCAGATGTCGCGCTTGCCCGTTGAGCCAAGAATTTCTCGTATGCTTTTACAAGCTAACAAGCAGAATGCTTTGCGTGAAGTACTCATTATTGCGTCAGCTTTAAGTATTCAGGATCCAAGAGAAAGACCAGCAGATAAGAAGCAAGCCGCTGATCAGATGCACAAGGAGCTGGCTCATGAAGAATCGGATTTTCTTTCTTTTGTTAATTTATGGGATGCGTTCGAAGAGCAAAGGCAAGAGCTGACTAATTCGCAGTTGCGAAAATGGTGTCAAAAACATTATGTTAATTATATGCGCATGCGTGAATGGTGTGATGTGCATAAGCAATTACACATATTATGTCGTGAGATGGAGTTCGTTTTAAATGTAGAGCCTGCAAGTTATGAAAATGTGCATAAATCTTTGCTGGCTGGCTTACTGAGTCATATCGCACAGAAAGATGAGGGCGCTGAATATTTAGGTGCTCGCCAAAGAAAGCTACAAATATTCCCTGCGTCTGGCTTGTATAAAAAACGGCCGAAGTGGATTGTTGCCGCGGAGTTAATGGAGACAACGAGACTGTATGCCAGAGTTGTCGCAAAAATTGATCCGCTGTGGTTGGAAGCATTAGCGAAACCTCTGTTGCGAAAAAGTTATTTTGAGCCTCATTGGAGTAAAAAAAGAGGTCAGGTGATCGCGTTTGAGCAAACCAGTTTATACGGGTTAATTATTAACCCTAAAAAGGCGATTGATTTTAGTCGTATTAACTTACCCGAAGCCCGTAATCTTTTTATTCAGCAGGGATTAGTAACCAATGATATTGATCTGAAAGCCAAATTTTATCAGCATAATATTCAATTAATTGCTGAGCTTGCCGAATTAGAAGAAAAGACCCGGACGCGTAGTTATGTGGTTGAAGATGCAGTTGTCGGTCATTTTTACGACGAGCACCTACCTACCGATATCGCTTCTGTTATTAGTCTACGTGCATGGCTTAAGAAATCGGCAGATGACGGGAGCGCACTTTTTTTATCTAAAGAATATTTATTAAAGCAAAGTGAAGACAATGTTACCGATGCTTTATACCCAAGCTATTTTAATTATCAAGGCATCAGTTTTCCATTAGCGTATGCATTTTCGCCAGGTGCTAAGGATGATGGTGTTTCGATGACAGTGCCGGCTTCGGTACTTGGACAAATTTCTGTTGATCAGGCTGATTGGCTAGTACCTGGTTTTATTAAAGATAAATGCGTTGCCATATTAAAAGGGGTGCCTAAGCCGATACGTAAATTATTAGTGCCTGTGCCGAGTACGGTTGACGATTTTTTGCGGGGTGCCGATGTTGCTGAGGGGGGGTTATTCCCTCAGTTGATCAGTTTTTTATACGCTCAGTATCGAATAAAAATTGATCTTGATGATTTGCGTTCAATTAATTTAGATGATCATTTTAAAATGAATTATCAGGTTGTTGATAATGAAAAAGTGATAGGGCAAGGGCGAGACCTTGCGTCTCTGATAGAAACGTATGAAGGTATTGGCCAAGCGCAGGCAACGGTTTTAACGGATAAAGAATTTGATCGCGACAATATTGTACAGTGGGATTTTGCAGAGCTGCCAAAAGTAGCTGAGCGAGACTTGCAGGGTCTGAAAATTCGCATGTTCCCTATGCTCGTTGATCAAGGTTCTCATGTTGATATGACTCTGCATGCGGATGAAGGCTTTGCTGAATTATCGAGTCGCCGCGGAATTATTCGTTTATTGCGTTTGTCGCTGGCGGTACAAGATAAAGACTTACGCAAAGAATTAAGGCTATTAGATTCCGTTATGCCTTATGCCCAAGGGTTGGCGGCAAAGCAGATTTTTTATAATGATATTTTGGATGCTTGTTATAATTTGTGTCTACTGGCTGAAGATGAATTGCCTAGAACTCAAACTGCTTTTCAACAGTGTCTGGAAAAGCGGGGCGAACTCCATTCTACGTTGCTGCAAGTGATTGATTGGCTCAAACGTATCCTTCCTCTTCGGCACAAAATATTAAAGCAGATGAAAGGCAATACCACCATTGATCGCGCTTATGCTTATAGCGATATTAAGTTTCAGTTGAGTGAGCTGTTTGTCGATAGTTTTATTGTGCAAACCCCATGGCATTATTTAAAAAATTATCCACGATATTTAGAAGGGATTCTATATCGATTAGATAAGATACAGGGACAATTGCAAAGAGATCGGTTGCGTATTATGGAGGTCGATGAATTTAAGCAACTGCATCAAGCAGGGGTTAAACAGCTCTCAATTCCTTATTATGCCAATGATGATTTATTACATTTTTATTGGCTTATTCAGGAGCTTCGTATGTCATTATTTGCTCAGCCTTTAGGTACCAGTGAGCCAGTCTCTACTAAGCGCTTGCGTCAGAGCTGGAATGAAATCAAAATTAAACTATCGTTGTAACTGTTTGCTGGCAACTGAGATATGTGTGAATCGTTGATTGGGCAGTTTTTTAAGTCGTTTATTGAACTATTCTTCGCTAAGCTGGACTAAAAAAAGAATAAGGGGCATGTTTGATGCAAATGCCCCATATAATACGCACAGACAGAAATTATTAAGGACTTGATCATGACACAAACAATTAAACCTTTAACCGCCGTTTTAGGTGCCGCTTTTGTTACTGCTATGGCTCAGGTGCCTGCAATACAAGCAGCCGAGAACCCTTTTGCAACAACTGAGCTACAAACGGGTTATAAAGTAGCGACTAAGGCTGAAGGCAAATGCGGTGAAGGCAAGTGCGGTGGAGATAAGAAAGCCGCGGGTGAAGGCAAATGCGGTGAAGGCAAGTGCGGTGGTGATAAGAAAGCCGCGGGTGAAGGCAAATGCGGTGAAGGCAAGTGTGGTGGCGATAAGAAAGCCGCGGGTGAAGGAAAATGCGGTGAAGGCAAGTGTGGTGGCGATAAGAAAACTGCGGGCGAAGGCAAATGCGGTGAAGGCAAATGTGGTGGCGATAAGAAAGCTGCGGGCGAAGGCAAATGTGGCGAGGGTAAGTGCGGCGGTTAATCTGTTGCATAATGTACATGCAAGTTTAGGAGATCGTAATGCCAAGCTACCCCGTTAGCGGTGCAGGTCTCGGATTAAGACGGGCCCTTTTGGGTCCGTTGTCGTCTGTGGGCCCCGAACAAATTAGTTTCATGGAAGTTGCACCGGAAAATTGGATCGGTGTTGGTGGTCGTCTTGGTAAGGAGTTTCGTCGCTATACGGAGCAGTTTGATTTTTTATGCCATGGCTTATCGCTCTCTATTGGCAGCCCTGACCCATTAGATATCAAATTTATCCAGCAAGTTCGTGACTTTATGAGAGAGCATGGAATTAAAGCCTATAGTGAGCATCTCAGCTACTGCAGTAGTGAAGGTCATATGTATGACCTAATGCCCATTCCTTTTACCGAAGAAGCGGTAAGGTATGTCGCGCAAAGGATTAAGACGGTGCAAGACATTATTGAGCAACCTCTGATTATTGAAAATGTTTCTGCCTATGCACAACCAGGTAAAGAGATGGATGAGATTGACTTCTTGAAAGCGGTTATTGAAGAGTCGGACTGTCGTTTATTATTGGATGTGAATAATGTTTTTGTAAACAGTACTAATCACGGTTTTGATGCTAAAGACTATTTACGGAAAATTCCATCTGATAGAATTTCATACCTTCATATCGCAGGCCATTATGAAGAAGCTAGTGATCTATTAGTCGATACTCATGGTGCGAGTGTTAAGCAAAATGTTTGGGATTTGTTGGATTTTACCTATCAGCAACATGGTGTTGTTCCAACACTGCTAGAGCGTGACTTTAATATTCCCAGTGTTCCTGAGCTATTGTCTGAAATTGATGTGATTAAGCGTCTTCAGAATAATAATAGTGGGCGAACGGGAGGACGTGATGTCAGAACAGCCTGAGTTTATTAAAATCCAACAGAGATTTGCCGACCATATAAAGAACCCTGATGTATTTGAACGACCAAAAGATGTTGATGATCGGCATATGGCGATTTATCGGGATTTATTTTTTAAAAACGTGATGGGTTTTCTAAATGGTGCCTTTCCTGTACTGGCTGAAATCGTCGGGGAGCCTCGTTGGACGCAAATAGGGCGAGAGTTTTTCTCTCAGCATCATAATAAAACGCCTTACTTTTTAGAAATATCTCGTGAATTCCTCCACTATTTGGAGCACGAATATAGCGCGCAACAGGGTGATCCTGACTATTTGTATGAGTTGGCTCATTACGAGTGGCTAGAGTTATACGTCGATGTCGAGCCAGAAGGCCCTGCAACCCTGCTGGACGCCGATGGTGATTTATTAACCGGCATACCTCTGCTATCACCGATAGTTGAAGGCTACTTATATCAATACCCAGTGCATCAAATCTCACCTGAAAACGCATCGCCAAAACCGCAGTCAAGTGCGCTCATTGTCTATAGAAAGCGTGATGATAGTGTCGGTTTTGCCGAAACTAATTCATTTACTTTGCAATTATTAGTGCTGCTTAAAGAGCAGCGGTTGTCAGGTCATCAGGTCATTATTAATCTGTTGCAGCAATCAGGGCTTGCAGGTAATGAAGCCGCTTATCAAGGTGGTATACAGACACTGAAGCAATGGTGGGAGCTAGGGATTGTATTGGGTGTAAAGGCTTAAGCGATTAGTGGATAGAATTTGAACTTTTAGCATCGTGCTAGCTCTAAATTATAATCTGTATTATTCAACAAAATTACTAGTGGCTGTTAAATAAAGGAAATCATAATGTCGATCACAGGATTAGCCCGTTGGGCTCAAGATCAGTTAGATGTTACACGGAAAGTGGATGCCATTGCTCCTCTGGCTTTAAGGTTGTATTTGTTCTTTCCCTTTTGGATGGCGGGTACCAATAAATTAGCGCATTTTGAAGATACCGTTGCGTGGTTTGGTAATGCTGACTGGGGATTAGGCTTGCCTGCGCCCATGTTGTTGGCTTTTTTAGCAACCTGGACTGAAATTTTAGGCGCGGTCTTTCTATTGCTCGGATTTGCCACACGTTATGTCGCCGTACCTTTAATGATTACTATGGTCGTCGCTATTTTCACTGTGCATTGGCCGAGCGGCTGGGCAGCAATTGCCGATGGTGCTGCGGATGCAGGTGTTGCCGAAAGAGTTAATGCTGCAAGGTCAATACTGCAAGAGCATGGTAATTATGCTTGGTTAACGGAGAAGGGGAAGTTTGTCATTCTTAATAACGGTATTGAGTTTGGCGTGACGTATTTGATTATGCTGCTATCACTGTTTTTTACCGGCGCTGGTAAAGTTGTCAGCGTAGATTATTGGACTGCGAAATACTTCAGGAAGGAAAAGGCATAAAATTGTGTTCTTTGATTAAAACGAAAAGGCCAATGCTTGATAGCATTGGCCTTTTTCATATTACCTATCCCATCCCTGGCTATGCTGCTGAACCAGTTGGCTTAGCATTTCAATATGATCTTGATTGTCGTTAAGAGCGGCAATGTAATGGTAGTTTTCACCACCAGCTTCTAAAAAATACTCTTTATTTTCAACTTGAATTTCTTCCAGTGTTTCCAAACAGTCTGCTGAAAAGGCGGGGCAAATGATATCGACACTCTTAACCCCATCCTTTCCCCATTGAATCAGTGTCTTGTCGGTATATGGCTTTACCCATTCTTCACGTCCAAATCGTGACTGAAAGCAACACTGCCATTGCTCTTGCTGTAGTCCTAATTTATCGGCTAAAAGGTCAGCGGTTAAACGACATTGATGTTCATAAGGATCGCCTTTGGATGTATAGCGCTCAGGGACGCCATGGAATGACATGAGTAGCTTTTCACTGCGTCCTTTTTCATTCCATTGCTGCTCAACCGATTGTGCCAAAGCATCGATGTATGCAGGGTAGTCATGGAAATCACGAATCCAGCGCATTTCAGGAAGGTGAGGGCACTCTTTTAATAGGTTGGATAGCTTGTCGTAAATCGCCGCGGTGGTCGATGACGAGAACTGTGGGTACATAGGAAGCACTAATATGCGTTCTACCCCCTTACTGCGCAACGCGTTTGAGGCGCTTAATATACTGGGGTTGCCATAAGTCATGGCAAGCTCTACCGGTATATCTTTAGCGGTATCTAGCGTTAATTGTTGTTGCAGCGCGACGGCTTGTTTTTTAGAAATAGCTAAAAGAGGAGAGCCTCCCTCAGTCCAAATGCTTTTATACGCTTTAGCGACGGGTTTGGGGCGAATAAGCAAAATTACCCGCAGTACGAACCACCATATAAGACGAGGAGCATCGACAACACGGACATCGGATAGGAATTCTTTTAGATAGGCTTTGACTGCTTTTGGGGTCGGGGCCTCAGGAGTACCCAAGTTGACCATGAGGACGCCAAACGTCTTAATCTTGTTAGTCGAAGTCTTTTGCTGAGCCACAAAGGTCGCCTTATGAAAGATGAAAGACGTTATTGTAGTTTGAATTTAGTCTAAATAAAAAGGCGGACTTGAAAATAAACGTCCGCCTTTTGATCTGCATTAATTCTTTCAAGTCGCAGTTAGAATTTTAGTACAACTTTTACACTGCTATCGACTGCAGACGAGTCAATATAGCCAATCATATTAGGATTACTAGAGACTAACGATTTAATATCAGCATCGGACCCTAATTGCTTTGGTGGTGTACCTTTACCGGTAAAAATTAACCGTGACCAATAAGATTTCAATTGGCTTGAAGACTTTCCTAAAAGGGATGAGTTGAAGCTCTCTCTCACTGCGCTGCCATCATTTTGATCAATAGGAACGGCTTGTGAGCCATCAGGAAAGCTCTTGGTCTTGCCGAGAAAAATTTTACTGATGGTCGCTTTATCAATTGCTCCGTTACCATTGCTTGTCGCCACGATTACGGCTGTTTCAGCACTGACCATTAATGAAGCTGTCGTTAACAGTAGGGCTAATAAAGTTGGTTTGAATTTTATCATTTGCATACTCCTTAAAAGACCAGATCAATAGCAACGGTGTAAAGCATGGCACTTTCACCTTTGGCGCCGTTAACGATTTCTTCATCATGATTTTGAATTTCGAATTTTAAAGCCGTGCTTGTGTCATAGTCATATCTTAGCCCAGCAATAATACTATTTTGTTTATTTTCAAGCCCTAACGCTTTCTGAACATCCCCTTCTAGACCACTGTCTAATTCGTTTTCAGTAGCTGTGTATGTAAGGTGTCCGACCAAATCATTAAAGCGTTTGCCAACTTTTACTAGATAAGTAGTATTCGAGGTGAAAAAGGGAGTGTCGGCAAAACTTTGGGTGTATTCCGCAATTGCACTTATGTCACCATTATCGTAACCGGCCGCTAAGCCGTAAAATCCAAGCTCTTGACCTGTTAAAGCGAAATCAACGGCTACCTGATCAATATCAGCATCAATAGCAGCATCATTTGTCGGATTTAATAGCGGTTTAAGCGCGGTCACTCCAGCGACGGCAGCCGTATTCCCCGTGCCAAAACTCCCCGTGCCATCAGTTTCAATTTCTAATCTATGATACGAGGCTCTTAGTGTGAAATTTCCTGATGTGCTTGATAGAGCTAAACCAGTAAAGTTTTTAAGGTCTACCCCGGCGCCGCTTGGCGAGTAGCGTCCATAGTAAAGTTGAGCGTTTGTATCCCAGCTGCCTAAAGAGAAGCGATAATTTAAATCGGCTCCATTTATTGATGAAAATGGGATGCTATAAACTTCAGAAGGAGGGCGTACCCAGTCATAGGCATAGCCTACTTCTAGAAAATCCGAATAATAAAAGAAAGGGACCCGAATACGACCTAGTCTCAAATCCAAATTTTCAGACGCTGCATAATTAACATAAGCCCATGCAGATTCTGTCGCATAATCATCCGAACCGCGAGATACGAGCTGGCCTGTTACGGTAGTTTTATCGTTGACTTGTTTGCTAATCTGTAAACCTAAAATAGTATCGTTTTTGAAATTGCCATTATTATCAAAACCATCAAGGGTTACATCATTGTTGTCTAACATACTCACGCCAACGCTTAGAAATCCATTGATGTTTAAGTCATTTGCTTGAGTTAGAGGGGATAGTACTGCTATCGCCGCGAATGCGGACAATATCGTGATTTTCTTCATTATAAATCCTTATTATTAATAATTAGAGAATAAATGGTCACAACCTTATTATTCTCTAATCATTCATGATTAAAACTTATGAACAACTTTGACGGTATCGTCGACAACTGAGGAGTCTACATAGCCAATGATATTTGGGTTATTGGCTACGAGTTGTTTGACAGCAGCATCATTGCCGGATTGTTTAGGTGGTGTGCCTTTTCCTGTGAAAATTAATCGAGACCAGTAGGATTTTAACTGGCTGGACGATTTACCTAGAATAGTGCTATTAAAAGTATTTCGAGCAGCAGCGCCATCGTTTTGGTCGATGGGTACCGCTTGAGATCCATCAGGGAAGCTTTTAATTTTCCCTAGGAATATTTTGCCAACGGTTGCCTGATCGATTGCTGTATTTGGATTGTTATTGCTAACGATCACTGATATCTCAGCATTTGCAAGGCTAGAGGCCAGGCCGATAAGGAGTATGTAACATGAGTGCTTTAGTATTTTCATTGTCTTACTCCTTAAAAAACTACGTCTACAGCAACGCTGTATAGGGTTGCAGAATCGCCATCAGCGCCAAGTGCGGTTTTTTCATCGTTGTTTTGAATTTCTAATTTCAACGCGGTACCTGAATCATAATCGTAACGTAAGCCAACGATTATGCTGCTTTGTTCTGATTCTAAAGGTAGTTGCTTTTGAATTTCTCCTTCCTTCCCAGAATCAAAGCTATCCTTTTCTGTTGTATAGGTTAAGTGGGGGGTGAAGTCCCCAATTCTTGCGGCGACACCAATAAGCCATGCTTGATCGTCTAAAAATAACGAAGACTCGTGTTCCAGTGCAGTCCATTCCATCACTGCGCTGTATGTTCCGTCATCGTATGTTAAAGCGGCTTCCACAAATTGGCTGGTTTGCCCGGTGAAATTGAAGTCTTCAGCAGCGCTTGCATCGCCAACGCCCGTTAGTCCGGCAAGTGCGGTATTCCCTGTGGCTGTACCAACATCGACACCATCGGGTACTAAGCCAATTGCTCCTGCTGCACCCACTGCTGCACCAAGAGCGGTTGTTGTATCGGTGGTGTCCATGATGATTTCGGCTTGATGATAGCTAAGACGAGTACCGAAGTTGCCCATGTTTGTTGTTAGTGCTAAGCCTGCGAAGTTTCGATAATCTGATGCGTATACATCGGTACCTGTATTAAAGTCACCTTGAAAGCGACCGTAATAAATCTGCACGCTGCCATCTATACTGCCAGAGCTAAAGCGTTGAGTTAAGTCCACACCATCCAGTGAAGAGAAAGGCACGCGATAGACTTCGCTAGGGGGGCGAATCCAATTGAAGGCGTAGCCTACTTCCAAAAAATCAGAATATTGGAAGAAGGGGATGCGTAAACGACCCATACGTAAATCTAAATCATCATTAGCTGCATATGTGACAAATGCCCAAGCAGCTTCTGTAGAGTAATCATCACTTCCGCGTGAAACTAATTGACCGGTGGCGGAAGTGGAATTATTTACTTGCTTCTGAACTTGTAAGCCTAAAACAGTATCGTTTTTAAAACCGCCTTGGTTATCAGCTCCTGCTATTGATGCTTTATTATCATCCAGCATACTGGCGCCGACGCTCAGGAAGCCATTTATATTCAGATCACTAGCCATAGCGGGCGAGGCAATCGCTAGTGCTAAAAGAGAGGGGGCCCAATGTATTCTTGTTCTCATAGTCTTCACTCTTTGGTTGTCTATATTTCAACTCTAGTAAAAGTTTGTATATTTACAAATAATTGCATTAATACTGTGCACTATCCTGTATTCGAGAAAATGCGTCTATTTTAGTGCGCTATATATCCCAGTACTGAAACTCAAGGTCTGTCGTGGAAGCGGTTGTTATTTTGCTGTATCATTTGCGCCACAATTTTCAAGTGTTTCTTTCTTTGTTAAGAAGGCACTGTTTTATCTTTGTTTCCTTTGTTATAGATGGAAACTGACTTAATTGAGTTTTTGAGGCTATAAAATGACTGAGTACGTTCAAAGTGGTGGCATTAAAGTTGCCAAAGAGCTATACGATTTTATTAACGACCAAGCGATTCCGGGTACTGGTCTTGAAGCACAAGATTTTTGGGCTAAATTTGATAAAGTTGCTAACGAATTAGCGCCTAAAAACCGTGCGCTTTTAGCAAAGCGTGACGATTTGCAAGCTAAAATCGATGCGTATCACACAGAACGCTCTGGTCAGTCTCACAATGCGGTTGAATACAAAGCATTCTTACAAGAAATTGGCTACCTAGTTCCTACAGGTGAAGACTTCGCTGCAACGACGGTTAATGTAGAACCTGAAGTCGCTAAAATGGCCGGTCCTCAGCTAGTTGTACCGATCATGAATGCTCGTTTTGCCTTGAACGCTTCTAACGCACGTTGGGGTTCTTTGTACGATGCTCTTTATGGTACTAAAGCAATCTCTGAAGAAGATGGCGCGACTAAAGGCCCTGGTTACAATCAGGTTCGTGGCGACAAAGTTATCGCTTATGCGCGTAACTTCTTAAATGAATCAGCTCCTTTGGCGACTGGCGATCACGCTGATAGCACAAAGTATGCGATTGTTGATGGTGCTTTAGCCGTAACATTAAAAGACGGAACTAGTGTTGGTCTTAAAGATGCGGCTCAGCTACAAGGCTTTGTTGGCGATGCAGCTGCACCGACTGGCATTCTTTTAAAGAATAACGGTTTGCGTTTTGAACTTCAGTTCGACGCAACTAGCCCAATCGGTTCTTCCGATGCGTCTGGTATGAAAGACATCGCGATGGAATCTGCTTTAACAACCATTATGGATTGTGAAGACTCTGTTGCTTGTGTTGATGGCGAAGACAAAGTGGTTGCTTATGGCAACTGGTTAGGCCTAATGAAGGGTGATTTGTCTGTTGAAGTGAAGAAGGGCGCTAGCTCTTTCACTCGTAAGATGAACCCGGATCGTGAATACATGGGTGTAAATGGCGAAACTTTCTCTGTGAAAGGTCGCTCTATGTTGTTCATCCGTAACGTTGGTCACTTGATGACTAACCCAGCAATCCTTTTATCTGATGGCGCTGAAGTACCTGAAGGTATTATGGACGCTATGATGACGGTTATGATCGCGATGCACGACCTTAACGGTAATGCTCCGTTCCAGAACTCGACTACTGGTTCTGTAAACATCGTTAAGCCTAAGATGCACGGTCCTGAAGAAGTCGCATTTGCTAACGACATCTTTGCCGCGGTTGAAGATGCATTAGGCCTTCCTCGTTTTACCGTTAAAATGGGTATTATGGACGAAGAGCGTCGCACTACGGTTAACTTGAAAGAGTGTATCCGCGCCGCGGCTGATCGTGTTGTATTTATTAATACCGGTTTCTTAGACCGTACCGGTGATGAGCTTCATACTTCTATGTTGGCTGGTGCTTTTGTCCCTAAGACTGTAATGAAGCAGCAGACTTGGATTGGTGCTTACGAAGACTGGAACGTTGATACTGGTTTAGAGACGGGCTTGTCTGGACGTGCTCAAATCGGTAAAGGCATGTGGCCTATCCCGGATGAAATGGGTCAGATGATGGAGCAAAAAATCGCTCATCCTAAGTCTGGCGCAAACACCGCATGGGTTCCATCACCGACAGCGGCTACTTTGCACGCGATGCATTACCACACAGTTGACGTATTTGCGGTTCAAGAAGGTCTTAAGGCTCGTGAACATGCATCTGTTGATGACATCTTAACTATTCCTCTAATGGATGATGCACAGAAGGCGGCTTTGACTGCTGAGCAAATCCAAACTGAAGTTGATAACAACTGTCAGGGCCTATTGGGCTACGTTGTGCGTTGGGTTGATGCAGGTGTAGGTTGTTCTAAAGTTCCAGATATCAATAACGTGGGCTTGATGGAAGATCGCGCAACCTTGCGTATTTCTTCTCAGCACCTAACGAACTGGTTAGAGCACGGTATTTGTAGTGAAGAACAGATCAAGGAATCCTTGCAGCGTATGGCAGCGATTGTAGATGGTCAAAATGCTAATGACCCAACTTACATTGCTATGGCGCCTGGTTTTGACGGTATCGCTTTCCAAGCAGCATCGGATCTTATCTTCAAAGGTAAGACTCAGCCAAGCGGTTATACCGAGCCACTACTTCACGCGTACCGTTTGAAGTACAAAGCTCAGTAATCGGTCTTCTTAAGGCTTAAGCTACAGAGTTAATGATTCATTTTGAATGAATTATAAAAAGCCCAGCATTTGCTGGGTTTTTTTGTGCCTTGTATTCACGCTGTTAGCGGGTAAAACTTGAGTAAATCCAAATTTATTTCACCTCAATGACCTAGCCCTGGGTTAAACTGAGTGAAAATAATAATGAGTCTGTCTAACATGCCGTCGAATTTTACAGTATTGCTGTTTTTATTGATTTCCATTTTAGTGTCTGCTTGTTCAGGCAATAGCAGTTCTAGAAGTACTTCAATACCTGATACGTTGAATATTGTCGTTGGATTAGTCCAATCAGGACATGCGGATAATGTAGACGTACAAGGTGTGGCGGTGACCGTAAATGGTCAACTAACCCTTGATGAAGAAACCGGAGCCTTGACTGGTGTGCAGACGACAACCGATTCTCGTGGCCGCTTTGCCATTGGACTCGATTATGACGATCCTTCCGCCATTATTTTATTCGCGCGTGGCAGTGAAGTAGCCGCTGAAAACAATGTCACATTGATACAATGCAAACTGCCACAAGGTTGCCCTACGAAACAGGGATTGGGCAGTGAAATAACCACGATTGCTTTTTCTGACAGTTACCGCACTGAATATTATTATGACTATGCCGTTAATGATAAGGAAGATGAGCTTCCTGAAACGGATGATGAGTTCGAGGCGTACAATACGACACTATGGTCAGCAGCTTTAGAGGTCGCTGCAGAAGGGCAGTTCATTAACATTAATGCTGTTACCGATATGGCAGGAGCCTATGGTTTTTCGACTTATGTGAATGATGGGACTGGAGCCTGCACCGCTGAAGAGTGTGATGCCAATCAGCAAGCTCCTGGTTACTTCAGTAAATACGGCATTATGAAGGCGAATACTCAAGTTTCTAACTTGATCGGTATTGCAGACATTATCTCGGTCGAACCGGCTAATATCGCCAGCCTAGATACCATTTCAGCAACATTTTCTAGTAACCTTCAATCCAGTATTCGTTATGGCGCTTTGATCGCTGCGTTACAACAAATACAACTTACCTATGATAATGGCTTAGCTGATCGATCTGTGCGTCGCTTTCGCCGAGTGCTTAACAGTCAGTTCTCTCACAATCGTGGACAGCTATATCAGAAAGATGCACCCCTATATTTTGATGATGATAAGCAAGAGAATGTTGAGTATGTTTTAACCAAAGAGCTTTGGTTTGCTACAGCCAAAGACATCTTAATCGCCACTAAGGCTCATTTTGTCGATCTAAACAAAGTCTTGCCGGTTGAAGTGGGCAGTGTCATTTCAGCATTTCAAATTGAGCTGCTAAGTCTTGAAGCAGGAGAATTAACCCAAGCCGTCCCTTTAATTAGTGAAAGTATTGCTGATAGTTATAATAATGAGATAGATTTTACCAAGGCAATGTTGAAACATCTTGTCTCGGCAGCGGATGAATTTAGTAATCCTGAATATCGTGCTAAAGCAAAGGCATATCAACAACAGTTACTGGAAATTGGAGATGAGGTTAGCCCAGCATTTAATGTTATTACCAGCAGTCTGTTGGATATTTATGGCTATTATTTATCCTGTACTCATACGAGTTGTGATTCACAAAATTTATGGCATGGGTTCAATACAGACTTTGATGCGGAAGATAAAACGTTAACGCTAACATTTTCTGCGGAGGAAGGTGATCAGTTGGTGATATCCCAACGTGTGGTTGATTTAATTACCGATGATGCTAATGATACGCCGACTGAATCTTTGGCCATCGATGTAGTATTTAGTGGCGTACTGAAAAATGATAAGTTAACGATAATTACAGATTTTAGTGAAGAGAAGCTTGGAGATGCAAGTCTTCGAGTTTCATATAATGAAATTGTTACTCAGGTAATGCCCGATGCGGCGCTGGCTGATAGTAATCCTTCAATGCCTGCAGTAGGTCAAATCTATCCTGTTGCTTATGAATTTAGCTTTACCTCTTTAGAAATGAAGTATCAGCCTGCTGATGGTGCAAAGGAATTGACGGTTCAGGGGGCTTACTCTTGGTTGCTGCGCGGTGTTAAAGACGTGCGTGATGAAAATGCCCCGACAAAATATAACTTAAACAATCTTACCCTTGTGATGAATGTTTCAGGTCCTGAGCTGGGTCAGCTTAATGAGGAAGCTTTGACCGATAATGTGGTTATGAGTCTTGTCGCGAGCGGATTTAACACCTCAAATTATTATCCTGATTCTACCTTCCCTGAGTGGGATAACTATTTTGTGCCGGCTGAAGGTCATCGCTTTGGCGCGAGCAGTGGAATAGATATTCTTGAAACTTCAATAATCGATTATACATTCCCACAAATAAATGCTGATGGTAGTTCCGTCACTGGGGCTATCGTTGATGGAATTGTCGTTGCAGGTAAAGATACCCAAGTCAAGGTTTTAAGATTCAATTATTTACACTCTGGATCTGCCGCTTTTGTTGTTTACCCAGCATCCACAGAGGGTAAATATTTAGGTCTGTTATGTTCAATTACGCCACAAAATGAACCGTATTTTGAACTAGGTCAAATTTCTAATATCGGCGCGCCAAATTCCAGTGGTGCGGACCCTGCAAGTGTTTTTGATTGTATCTCTCAGAGTTTTTATGAGGGCGATGCAACGGTCAATAATTTCATTAATCAATTATGGGATTTAGACAGCCAGGTTAAAGATTTTATTCGCGCAATCAATGTAATAGGGGAGGGGGTGTATTTTGCTGACCTTATTGCTTCAGGAGAAACTAGACTGCCGGTATTTACAGCGGCGGAAACTCGGTTTACCGGTACGATGCAAGCCCCTGCGATGTTAGGGATAGATAATATTCGATTGCAAATACGGCCACAGTTAGTTAATTCAAACAATGCTGCTAATCTTGCCGAAGTCGCGGTGGATTTGAATTTGGTTAGGCCAACTGCTAGCTCGATCAATTTGGGATTGTTCATTGCCTATAATCCTGAGCAAATTTTAAATACGGATGACGGGCTTCCTGTCGTAGCCGCAGGTGATGACGTTGAGAGTTACTATGTGGCTTTTAAAACATTAGCTAATGGCGATGAAATTGGTGAGTTCATCTTTAATTGGTATGGCGCTCAGCTCATTGATGGTGGTGACGGTTCTAAATATTTACAAGATTATGATTCAAGTAACCCAGCGCCTAAAGAAGATTTTCTGTTTAATTTAGGCACTGATGTTGCCTACGGAGAAACAGATGCTAATGCCGGTTATACCCGCTGCGGCTTTGTTTTTTCTGGAGATGATAGTGATCGCGACTGTAAGGCTATTGCCTACCTTACTTTTAGAGGCTTGGTCACCGGCACCATTCGTGAAGAGCGCGAAGGTGTCTATGTCGCTCGCTTCCTTGACGGCACATGGATGGTGTTAGGGAATTGAGATTTACATTAGTGTCAGTCATGTTCTTGCTGGTTATGAATCAAGCATACGGTCAGCAAAGCATTTATTCGGACTTTGATTCCGTCGTAAGCTCGGAATCAGTGCCCATTAATGACATGTTGACGGGCTGGGATGGCTCCTATCAACGTGGCGAAGTGGTCTACGCTGATGTCCGCTGGTCCTTTGGTTTTAAGACGGACTTAGTTATTGCGGATGAAGCTTTAGGACAGTTGAGTATTCAGCGAGAATATCGCCGCTATTATTATCTAGCTTATGATAAAGAAACTTCTGACTACTATAGAGCCTTAGAGTTAGGTAATGAGTTAACCAGCAATAAAAAACTGGATTTAACCTTTAAGCAATTTGATGCTCCTGGTCTTTCTCTAGGGTATGAAAGCGAAAACTTTCAGCTGGAATCGTTTAATTGGCAATTTGGTTTTGATCTCGCCATGTATCAGCCTGGGCACTTTCAGTTTGGCAGTGTTAAGGGCATTGCTGAGGCGGGAGAGACTGAGGCTGCTTCTGGGATTATTGATTATCGCTACGATGACGATAAATTGTTAGATCATCAGGCCGATGTTGATAAAGGCTTGGGCTTTAGTTTTAGTGCCGATTTCTTAATAGCACTGGGCCAATGGCAAGCTGAGGTGGAATTAAAAGATTTATGGAATCGTTTTCAGTGGGACGATGGAGCTTTCACTCAAGGGTGCATCAATGTAGGGGGCGGTGCTGGGGCCCAATGTGATGCGGAGGGCGCAGCATCGGGAATCTCAGGTCAAGGTATTATAACGGAGCGTATTCCCTTCACGGCAACGACACGTATTGAACATCGGTTAATGGATATTAGTCTTAACGGTTTGCTGCATGATCGCTATTATCGCTTGGGGTTGGAGAAAGGTGTGCAGACAAGCCTAGGGCGTTTGGGTTTTTTCTTGTATTATCCCCGTTTGGCTGGACTGTCTTGGCAAACGAGTTTCTTTAATATTGAACTCGGTGCGGATACCCTCAAACTTTCTCAGGCGCGTAATTTTCAGCTCAATATGGGTGTTAATTGGCACTGGTAGTACATATATCTTGCTAGCTCATCGTGTTATTGAGTGGCAGCTCATGTTTATTGGTAACTCATGTATTTAGATTACTTTGGCTTAACCCGACTGCCTTTCTCGATAGCCCCAGATCCAGAACTACTCTATCTCAGTCCTTCTCATCATGAAGCGCTGGCGCATCTGAATTATGCGTTGACGGCTCATGGAGGCCTAATCAGCTTAACCGGCGAAGTAGGGATGGGGAAGACAACACTCTGCAGAGCTTTTATTGAGCAAGTTCCTGAACATGTTGATATCGCTTATATTTTTAACCCTATGCTTTCGGCTCCAGAATTATTACAAGCTATTTGCAGTGAGTTAGAAATTCCCTGTGAGAGCGCATCGGGTGAGAAGGCCTTGAGTAATAAACAGCTGATTGATCGTTTATACCAAGTATTAATTGAGCGCTATGCCAGTGGCCGCAAAGTGATTTGTATCATCGACGAAGCCCAAAGTATGCCCGCGCCGTTGCTTGAACAAATTCGATTACTGACGAATCTAGAAACAAATCGAGATAAATTGTTAACTTTAATCTTGGTGGGTCAGCCTGAGTTACAAGATATCCTAGCTCAACATTCAAACAGGCAGCTAGATCAACGTATTACTGCGCGCTTTCATCTGCCAGCGATGAACAAAAAACAGCTCAGTCCTTATTTGCAGCACAGATTGGCACAAGCGGGATGTGAAGCGGACTTGTTTGCGAGTGGGGCGATTTCGGCAATTTGGGCAGGTTCTAATGGCATTCCACGTTTAATTAATAGTATCGCGGATCGAGCTTTACTAGGGACTTACGCGAACAACAAAACACAGGTCTCTAAAGTCATTGCTCAACAGGCAGTCAGTGAAGTTGTTGGCCGCCCCAAAAGAGGCGGCTTTAACTATAGCAAAGGTTTGGCTTCAGTTGCTATTGTGATGGTATTAGCCACTTTTTTAATATCCTTCGATCAGGGGAAATTAAATTGGGTAAATCAGCTCTGGGGAATGAATCCCTATCAGCGTCTAGCCCAAGTTAGTGGTCTTGATATTGATGCTCTTGATTTTACTAGTTGTCAGGCGATTGAAAAAAACAGCAAGTTAGCGTGCTTGGAACTTGATTGGTCTTTGGCTGAATTAAAGAAATTACAACAGCGTATCGCTATTTTTGATGGTGAAAATTGGCAAGTCGTCACGGCGGATGAAGTGGGTTATCTGCCTCAGCGCAGTGTTATTTTGTGGCAGTCGGTAGCGGGATTCAAAAATCCGGTTAAGCCGGGAGAGTCTCACTCGCTCATTGCTTGGGTTAGAGGGATTTTAGCGGATGAATCTTCTTTAAGTGAGTGGCAAATCATCGCTCCTGATGGCGCACCGCAACATAATTTCCACATTTATTATGATCCCATTCTGTCTCAAAAGGTGGCGTCTTTTCAGCAGCAAGCAGGCTTGAAAGCAGATCGAATTATTGGTTTAAAGACCTTGTTAGCGTTGCAAGCCAAGAGCCGCAGGGTTCTTGCGTCGGATAGGGGGATATAGATGTCTTATATATTACAGGCATTGCAAAAGTCTGAGCAAGAACGTGAACTTGCGGCGCAAAGCTTAGCCATTGATACCGTAGAAAGGGTGACGGCTAGTGAGCAAGCTGCTTCCATAGAAAAGCTAATTGCCAGTCGTCGGGAAAAGCCTGAGGTGTTGGATCCAGTATTAAACCCGCTGTGGCAGGGAGGTCTATTGACCACTGTGCTGATGCTGATGCTGATGCTGTTGCTTGGGGTAGGGTACTTGTATCAACGCCCTGTTAATAAGCAGGCAGAGCTTGTTATTAGTGAGCCGGTCCAGATCGACAGATTGGCGTCTTCCGCACCTCGCGATCCAGAAGCTGAATCAAAAGAGGTCGTTTTAAACGAGGCAGTCTTGCAAAATGCTGTTTTGCAGAGCGAGGTTTTGCATGATGCAACCGCTAATGAAGCGGTTGAGGTCGAAAGTGAGCCTCGAATTATTAGGCCCAAAAAAGCAGTAGAGCAGGCGTCTGCAGAGATTAAGGATCTCATTCCTAATATCATCATCAGCAGTCATATATACAGTACATTGCCAACACGCCGAAGTATTGTTGTTAATGGCGAGCGTCTGGTTGAGGCCGACTTCATTGCGGCTCAAGTGCAAATTAAAGAAATAACACATCAAGGTATGATTATTGATGTTAATGGTTGGCCGTTGGTGGTTAGTCGCAGTCGTGGTTGGAGTCGTTAGAAACCGTGTTATCGCAAAAGTTAAAAGATGAAATTCAAACGCTATACCGCAAGCTCGTTGAAAAAATGAAGCTGACCCCGCGTATGGGTCAGCGCGTGATGATCGCAGAGATAGCCAAGTCATTAGGTGCGATCGTAGAAGATGATAAAGAAGAACGCTCCAATGAGGCGGGGATCGTCGTCGTTGAAGCGGGTACCGGTACGGGTAAAACTTTGGCGTATTTAACCGCGACACTACCGATGGCGATGGCGGCAGAAAAAAAGCTACTTATTTCTACGGCCACTATCGCTTTGCAAGAACAGATTCTAGATAAAGATATACCAGCATTTAGAAAAAACTCCGGTATCCCTTTCAAATTTGCTTTAGCAAAAGGTCGCGGGCGTTATTTGTGTTTAGTGAAGCTGGATAAAGCGTTGCAGCAAATGTCGGGTCTATTGTCGACGGTAGACTTATTTGATCAGCCACCAGAAGCCGCAGATCAGGCTCTGTATGAGGATCTTTTATCATCTTATGGGCGTGGTGACTGGAATGGCGATAAGGATCGCTTAGGTTATGAAATCGAGCCCAGCCAATGGCGTCATTTAACAGCGACCCATAGGGAGTGTTCGAATCGTCGTTGTGAGCAATTTCAAAATTGTGCTTTTTATAAAGCGCGTGGCGAGTTGGATACGGCCGATATTATTATTGCAAATCATGATCTTGTGCTTTCTGACTTGGTTTTGGGCGGCGGCGCAGTATTACCAGCGCCTGAAAAACTTATTTATGTCTTCGATGAGGGGCATCATCTGGCAGACAAAGCACTGAATCATTTCAAAGTTGAAATTGGAGTGCGTTCCCAACGCCAGTGGTTAAAGCAGTTAGAAAAGGCGTTGGAGCAATTGATTACTCAGGGCGGCATTCCTAATACTATGATGCACAGTATTCGCAGCGCTCCAGAACAAATCAGTGAATGCCAGCAGGCGTTGACGTTTCTTTGGCCAATGGTGCAAGAAATGTTAGGGGAGGGTGAGCGTTTGCGTTTCGAATTTGGTCGTGTGCCAGATGAGTTAAAAGCCCTACTGCAAAATTTGAAAACACCTTTGCAGCCCTTGTTGCAGTGTTTGGATAAATTGAATGAAGCGTTGCAGAAATCCCTCGATCCTAAAGAAGAAGGTGAGTTTGAACGCGCAGTAGCAGAAAGTTTTCAAGCGCCGATTGGTATCTTATTTTCTCGCTCAGAAATTTTATGGGATGGGCTTATTTGGTTGTTAGCGGAAGAAGCTGCTGATGTAACTCCGTATGCCCGTTGGATGTCGAAAACGGCGTATGGCGAGGATTGGGATATTCAGTTATGTGTATCACCCATCCGAGTAGCAGAGCAGTTGCGAAAGAGCTTGTGGTGGCGCTGTTATGGAGCAGTCGTTACTTCGGCGACATTGACCTCGTTAAATACGTTTAACCAAATAGCGATTGAAACCGGGCTGCCTCAGTGGGCTAATTTTCAGAAAGTGGTCTCTCCTTTTGATTATCCCAATCTTGGAACTATTCGTGTGCCTAAGCTTCAGCACGATCCTAAAGCGGAAGGCTATCAAGAAGAAATTAATAATTGGCTGAAAGATAATATTAATCTCAAAGAAGGCAGTTTGATTTTGTTTAGCTCTCGGGCGCAGATGAAAGCTTGCAATGATGCCTTGTATCCACAGTGGCGAGATGATTTATTGGTGCAGGGGTTTTTACCTAAATCAGAAATTGTTAAACGCCATCAAGAAAAAATTGATAAAGGAAAGGGCGGTGTTATTTTTGGTCTCGCAAGTTTTGCGGAAGGCATTGATTTACCCGGAGACTATTTGACCCATGTGGTGATTGTTAAGATTCCGTTTGCCGTGCCCGATGATCCTTTGCAGGCGGCTACCAGTGAGTGGATGGAAAGTCAGGGTCGAAATCCCTTTATGGAACTTACGTTGCCCGCGGCATCGGTGCGCTTGGTTCAGGCTGCAGGGCGTTTGATTCGAAAGGAAGATGATGTTGGCGTTATTAGCATTTTAGATAAGAGAATTGTCGCCAGCCGTTATGGTCGTCTTTTATTGGATTCATTACCGCCTTTTAAGCGACAAATTGATTGATGTTAAGTTTCAATAGCGCGGATAAAAATAGCAGACATAAAAAAAGACCTTTAAAGGTCTTTTTTTATGTCTGCTATGAAGAGAGTACTACGCAAGACGCAAGTTCTCTGCCATGGCTGGCATGCTGTGAGGATTGAACTCATCAATACTTTCTAATAACTCGATTAGCTCATCTGCTGCTTTGAAATCACGTTGAATTAGAATACAACGTAGATTTTTTTGATTGCGTTCTATGATGCGAACATGAAAGTGATGTTTCATACCATTCACTTGAAGCTGTAAGCCTTTTGAACTTTCGCTAAGCGTTAAATCACTGTGGTTTAAGTTGATCTGGCAGCCTGAGAAGTTGATATCAACAATGCGGATGTCGTGTTCGATCCCTGTTGTTTCATCAACTAATATTGCTTTGTCATTTTCAAGTGTTAAGCGAGGCTGTAGGCGACGCTCTTGAGAAAAATAAGAGTCTTGGAATAAGCGTGTGCCGGCAATACCTTCAATGCTCTGATCTAAAATGAAGCGATAGAAAAGGTCCGAGGTTATGTCTCGACGCTCAAACTGAGATAGATGGTCGGCATCTTCAATCACGGCAAACTGTGCATCGGCACAAGAAGCGGCGAATGCAGCATTTTCTTCCGGCAGGGTGAAGTTATCAAACTCGCCGGTAGCGACTAACGTCGGGCAAGTCGGGAACTTAGTAAAGCCATCAAAGCGTAAGAGGCGCTGGGTATTTTGAGCGTAACGTTTCTGTTCGTTATCGTTTAGACGCGCCACTTGGCGATACAGTAAACGACGGTAGGTTTTGCCTACTTCTGTTTCTTGCATGCGATTGTGGTTGATTAGATTAGAGACGGCTGTGGCAGCAAAGGCTTTCAATTCACCCTGGGCCAATAAATTAAGCGAGTCTTCTAATAATAATACCAAGGTATCGCGACGGAAACAGGTAATACCTGAAACAAGTAATCTTTGTACGAAATTTGGGTATTCTGCAGCGAATAAAGTGGCCATGGCAGAACCATAACTGATGCCTACCATTATTACTTGCTCTACACCTTGTACTTCAAAGAAACCTTTGAGTAGTGATGAAAAATCTTTCAGGTCCAGCTCTGGTGCAAGTTGGTCATTGCTACCTTGAGACGGGAGGTCTAATAGAATCACTGGGTGAGTTTGGTAGACCAGCTCTACTTCTGATTTGAATGAAGTAAAACTTTGGAATGCGCCACCTAAAAATACAACCGGAGTTTTGCCAACATTCTCAGGTTGAGAGAATAGATGGAACTCAAGTTTATAGCGTCCAATCATCTGGATACTAGGGGCTTGCTTTAGACTGTTTGGTTCGAATGTTGAAAACTGCATGGGCAATCTCGACTTCATTTTTTCTTATAGTCTCAAGATTATGCTTCATTTATAGACAGATATCTATAGGTGTCGTACATCTTTACTAAATTAATAGAAAACGGATGTGTTGGCGTAAGTTATTGATATGTAAGGGGAAATTTGTATGCCTAGAGGCTTGGGCCAGTGCATTGGCCCAAATTGGGGTAACTATTCTAGTGAGAATGGTCTACTTAGGAAGGTTTAGTGTGTACTCAATATGCGATGGGGTGACGTTGACACCAATTTCGCCATTGGGGCTGGCAATTTGTTGCGTATTGAAATTTCCTAGGTTAGGGATTTTTATGGTGAAAGAGTTGCCTGCAGCGGTTAATGTATCTTTGTCAAATTCGACGGGTAAAATATAGTTGTTGGGAAGATTTTCAAGAAATGTCAGTGAAGTTAGGTCGATAGGCTCGCCTGCACTAATATTATAAGTATTACGAATATCTTTTAGGGCAGCTTCTGAAGCGGGTGCTTTTAGGAATTCAGTTGTAGCAAGTGGAAGCTGTGGCGCTAAGTTATTATCTAGAGCTCTTAAATTGTTCAAATCATCGTAAGTGCTTAGCTCATGGCTGATTGAAGAAACAGTATGTGTTTGATCTTGCGGCAGTAACTGAGTTGCTTCTTCTAAGGGTGTTACTTTCAGCTTTACCGGAACAGAAGCTGATGTGTTTTCTGGTTTCTGTTGGCGAACGATAACCGTAGTATCTTTTATATAAGTATCGGTTAGCTCTTCAGATGAAAGCGAGCTGATCTCGGCCCAGGCGATAGAGTTAACCAGCAATAACAGCGGGAGTGCAATTCTAACGTTTATGATTGGACTTTTCTTGAGGCTCTTATTCATGCTTGGTTCCATACATTAAGATAATGATGCTATTTTTATCCTAGCCGAGGCTATTTAAGAAGCAAGGTCGTTTACGTCAAGTTGACACCAGTTAAGTAGACATTGCTTAATACTCCCCTAGGATCATTTTTTTTATAACAAAAATCAAGGAAATACGTCAGTTACTGCGATAGCGCTTCTAAAGCAGCTGTGTTCTAATCCGCTTATGAAAAAATCACTTCCCCTATTTATCGGCTTTCGCTACTTAGCAGCAAAACGTCGAAATCATTTTATTTCCTTTATCTCAGCGTCTTCAATGGTCGGTATGACCTTAGGAGTTGCGGTACTTATTCTCGTATTATCCGTTATGAACGGTTTTGACCAAGAGTTGCGCGAGCGCATTCTAGGCATGATTCCTCATGGCATTATTTATGAGCGAGGTGGAGTCCAAGATTGGCAAGAGCTGGCCATGGAAGTTGAAAAGTTTCCTGGAGTGGTGGCGGCGGCACCGCTTACACGTTTGCAAGGTATGATGGCCTATCAAGGTCGCGTGCAAGGGGCCATGGTAACGGGGATTGAACCTATTGCTGAAGAGCGGGTTTCTATATTGCCTGATCACATGGTTCAGGGTGAATTGTCGTCGTTAACGGCTTCAGGTTTTAATGTGGTTATGGGTGAGATTTTAGCCCGCCGTTTAAACTTGGTAATAGGCGACAAAGTGACGCTAATGCTGCCCGAAGCGACCTTGTCTCCAGCCGGTATTCTACCCCGTATTAAGCGTTTAACGGTTTCAGGCATATTCTCAGTCGGTGCTGAATTGGATGCTAATCTTGCGGTTATTCATCTGGCTGATGCGCGGAAACTGGCTCGTCTTGCAGGAGAGGCCCAAGCCTTAAGAATTAAGACAGAAAACTTATTCACTGCTCCTAAATTGGTTTGGCAATTGGTGAGTCAAGTAGAGGGTGTCTACTCCGGTAGTGATTGGACCAGAACCCACGGTAATTTATTTCAAGCAATCAAGATGGAAAAAACCATGATTGGCTTGCTGCTATTGATCATTGTTGCGGTCGCGGCATTCAATATTATTTCAACACTCGTTATGGTAGTCACCGATAAACAGGCTGATATCGCTATTTTAAGAACGATGGGAGCAACACCGAATACGATTTTACAGATCTTCATGGTGCAGGGTTTGGCCATTGGTGTGGTCGGTGTCGCGTTGGGCACGGTGCTTGGGATAATAGGTGCGTTAACCGTTTCTGATGTTATTGCTTGGATAGAACAGGTGTCTGGCGTACAGTTTTTAAATAGTGATGTGTATTTTATCAGCTATTTACCTTCGCAATTACTCTGGTCAGATGTTGCGACTGTTACTTCTAGTGCGCTGTTGCTGAGTTTTCTCGCGACTATTTATCCTGCGGTAAGGGCGTCAAAAATTCAACCAGCAGAGGCGTTGCGTTATGAGTGACATTATTTTAGACGCCCAAGGGCTTAGCAAAACGTATCGCACGGGGCCTGATGAAGTTGTTGTCTGGGCTAATGTTGATTTACAAGTACATGTTGGTGAAACGATTTCAATTATCGGAGCCTCAGGCTCGGGTAAAAGCACATTATTGAATGCGTTAGGCGGATTGGATTCTATTGATGGTGGTGAGGTTATTTTAGCCGGGCATAAAATACATTCTCTTGAGGATGTCGCACGGACTAAAATACGTAATCGCGATTTAGGCTTTGTTTATCAATTTCATCACTTGCTACCCGAATTCAGTGCGCTTGAAAATGTAATGATGCCGTTGCTAATTCGTGGTGAGAAAACCAAAGTCGCTAAAGCTAGGGCGTTAATCTGTTTGGAGCAGGTCGGGCTTTCTCAAAGGGTCGAGCATAACCCAGCAGAGTTGTCGGGTGGGGAAAGGCAGAGAGTTGCTATTGCTCGTGCTTTGGTCGGGCAGCCGAAAGTGGTTTTACTCGATGAGCCGACAGGCAATTTAGATCAGCAGGCAGCGCAGCAAGTAGAGGATGTATTATTAACTCTATCTGAAACGGTGGGTATGGCTTTTGTAATTGTAACTCATGATGAAGAACTTGCGGGTAGGGCTAATCGTCGTTACAAGCTATCTGATAGAACGTTGACTGAAATGAGTCGCTAGTTGATTATTATCTAAGTTATTGATTTAGGTGGTCGGATCCTGGCGGGAATATTACTCCGCTGTTAAAAATAAAAAAGAGAGCCTCGGCTCTCTTTTTTTGTTCCTATAGCGCTCTTTGGTACGGATTAAGGATTGTTCTTACGCGCTAGGCGTTCACTTTTTCGTTTGTTCCAATGGGATATAACGTTCACGCGCCATAAAATGCGCATTCCAATGTAACCTGCTCCCGCAAAAAACAAACCTGCTAGTAATGATCCCAAATATAAGGGTGCCCAAATTTCATTAAGCTCAGATAATAGTGATTCTAAGCCCATGTCGCTGTTGAATTCTCTTGCCGGTATGTCCATTAAATAGGCACCTAAGCTATAGGTTGCATAAAATAGCGGGGGCATGGTAATGGGGTTGCTTAACCAAACCAGTCCTATCGAGATAGGGAGGTTAGAGTTGAAATAAAAGGCGAGTAGCGCTGCCAGCACCATTTGAAATGGCATAGGTATGAAGGCGCAAAAAATACCGATGAAGAATGCCTGTGCAACGGAGCGGCGATTAAGATGCCATAAATTAGGCTTGCCCATTAGAGGCGCTAAGAAGGCTAGCGACTTGTTGTTTTTTACTTGTTCAGGAGTTGGAAAAAGTTTTTGTAATTTTTTCTTTGGCATCTGCTCGATTCTTTTGTGGTTTCAGCGATATCTGCCATGCTGATTATGGGCTTAATTATGCCTACTATCGTCAGGGGTAGCAATGAGACTCTGTTTAGTTAGTACTATTTTAGCGTTAATAGTATCAATTCAATTTCAATCTGAGCAGTTAGGGTTCCAAGCCTTATTGATCGCTGCGGTGATGCTAGTGGCAACATCAAGTGGCTGGCCAGTGCGCTTGGTCGCAGTGTTGTGTGTAATATCGTCTGTATATTATTGCCAGTATTGGTTAGCTGAACGATTAGAAAGCCGCCTTGATGCTGATTTCTCTGGCATGCATGTTACAGGTTATGGGGAGGTTGTTGGCTGTAGTGATAAAAGCTACGGCGTTGAGAAACTCGTGTTACGAGTCAGATCGATAAAAAATGGTGAAAAAGAATTAATTCAACTTAAGCAGTTGTCCTTGAACTTTTACCGACGTTTAGACAAAAGCAGATTAGCTGATACTGGGTTGGGAGAATATGATCATAAGTTTAAAGCGAGAATACCTTGTGGCTCAGACTTAAAATTCAGCGCAAAGCTTCGTGCCCCTTATGGTTTTACTAATCCTTGGGGTTTTGACTATGAGGCCCTGCAGCTAAGTCGGCAAGTGGATGCTACCGGCTATTTAATCACGCATGAGCTCGTGGGTGAGGCGCAAGGTTGGAGGAGCCGGTTGATGGTGTGGCGTGAACAATGGATTCAGCGCGCAGCGGCCTTGGGAGGCCCAGCTGGGCAGCTCGTACCGGCACTATTGTTTGGCGAGTCAGGGTACTTGCCAAAAAAGCAATGGTTGGATTTTCAATTAACGGGAACCATTCATCTTCTTATTGTCAGTGGGCTTCATGTTGGTTTCTTAATCTTTATGGTGACTAGCTTATGGTACCTTCTGATAAGAATAGAAGTCTGGTTACTTTTTCCTAGAGCCTCTTTTCTATTCAAATTAACGCCATTAGTTTTGCTGCTGGCCTGTGCGGTTTATGCTTATATGGCAGGCATGGGTTTGGCCATTCAGCGGGCAGGCTTGATGCTCGGCTTTGGTATCTGTGTTATCTATTTACGGAATCACTGGTCGCTTTTTGATACTTTATTATGGGTCATGTTGCTGGTGCTTATCGTTAATCCGTTATGCACTTTGTTTGTCGGTTTTTGGTTTTCTTTTGCCGCTGTGGGTGCACTACTAATAAGCTATTGTGGTCAAGTGGGTCATGTTACTGCCGCCAGTCATACGCATGCCAGCGTTTCATGGTTTGCGGATAAAGTTAAGCTTGTATATCACCCGCAGTGGGTCGTGTTTGTCGCGTTAATGCCGTTGTTATGGTTGTTTCAGCAACCTCAGTCTGTACTGTCTTTTTTTATTAATATCCTGGCGATTCCCTTGTTGGGATTTGTGATTATGCCTTTAGCATTGATTGCCTTTATTTGGCCAAGTGGTATAGCGGTTGCTGCGTTGAACGCAGTGCTCAGTCATAGTTTGATATTTCTGCATCAGGTTTCATTACTGCCCGCTTGGTTGGTCTATAAGCCCGCAGGTCTCTGGTTGCTGATGTTGTTTCCTTTAGTTCTATTCACGCTGTGGTTACCGGGTGCTCCTTACAAACGGCTTAGTTTAATGCTTATTGCTTTGATCTTTTTCCTACCGGTCACGGTTGAAGAAAACAAACTAGTCGTCTTTGACGTTGGCCAGGGTTTGGCTGTTTATGGCTCAACCGAGGACGCTTCGTGGCTTTACGATACCGGTGCTCAGTTCCGTTCGGGTTTTAGCTTAGGTGATGCAGTGGTGGCAAAAAACATTCTGGCCTTTAACGGGAGAAGTTTAGATTTATTATTAGTCAGTCATTCGGATAATGATCATGCCGGTGGTGAAGCAGGATTGCGTCGAAAAATAATTCCCGTATTGACGTATGCTGGCCAGCCTCGCGAAAGTCATCATAATAATTGCCATGCGTTGAGTGGTTGGCATTCGCTGGGTGGCGAAGTTCGTTGGCGGGTCTTTAATTATCAAATGGATAATGCGAATGATAATAATCAGTCCTGCATTGTGCAAATTGAAATGGCGGGGAAGGTCATTTTATTACCTGGAGATATCGATAAAAAAGCGGAGACCCTTCTATTGGAAACTTACGGGTCCGAACTAAAGTCGGACGTGCTTATTGTTGGTCATCATGGCAGTAAGACCAGCTCGAGTAATGCATGGCTTGTTCAGGTTGATCCTCAGCTGGCAATCGTTTCCAGTGGTTTTAAAAATCGCTTTAAGCACCCACACGCAAATGTAGTAAGGCGCTTTCAGCAACTTTTGATCCCCTTATTTAATACCGCAGATTCTGGAGCCGTTGAAGTCAACCTAGCAGAAACCTTGTCTATTATCTCTTGGCGTAAAAAAAATGCGCCAATATGGCGACAAATGTGATTTGATCCGCGGATTCTATGCATCTGAGTGTAGAGCTGTAGATCAAGCTTGTGCTAAAGTAGCGCCCATAAATCATAATAAGTTCATGTTGTTAGGAGATGTACCTGTGTTTGAAATCATCCAGAGCGGCGGTTGGATGATGATTCCGATCATCATTTGTTCAGTTTTAGCGGCGGCAATTTCCGGTGAGCGTTTTTGGACGTTGCGTACCAGTCAAATAGCACCCGCTAATTTATTAGGTCAAGTCTGGGGGTGGATGAAAAACAATCAGCTTGATGGCGAGCGTATTAAGGAATTGCGTGATAATTCACCCTTAGGGCGAGTATTAGCCGCGGGCTTGATGAACTCAAAGCACGGCCGCGACATTATGAAAGAAAGTATTCAAGAAGTCGCCAGTCATGAAATTCATGATATGGAGCGCTATTTAAATGCTTTGGGTACTATTGCCGCAGTTGCCCCGTTAATGGGTTTGTTAGGTACCGTTATTGGCATGATTAAAGTGTTCTCCGAAATTATGTTGGCGGGCACGGGGCAGGCGGGTGTATTAGCTGGGGGTATCTCTGAAGCGTTAGTAACCACGGCCGCTGGTTTGGCTATTGCAATTCCAGCATTGATTTGTCATCGCATGCTACAGCGACGCGTTGATGAAGTTGTGGTGTTTATGGAGCAAGAGTCGCTAAAGCTCGTTGATGTTTTGCATGGTGAACGTGAAGTTGCTGATGCACCAGAGAGCAATCCGGTTGGAGTTTAATTGTGAATTTTAAGCGACAAAATAGAGAGTTGGTGGAGGTTAATCTTACGCCTTTAATTGACGTCGTATTCTTGCTATTGATTTTCTTTATGGTTTCTACAACCTTCACTAAAGAAAATCATTTAAGCATTGATCTACCGGAAGCAAGTGCAGAGCAGCAGCCGGTAGCGACTAATCGATTAGAAATCATCATTACCGCCTCAGGGGGGTATTCGATCAATGATAAGACCCTGGTCAATAATCAGTTGGATACACTGAAGCGCGGTTTAGTAAAAGCGGCCAATGGTAAAAAAGGGCTGCCCGTCACGATTACAGCAGATGCCAATACTCCTCATCAAGCGGTTGTGCGTGCTATGGATGCCGCCGGACAAACAGGCTTCGTAAATCTCAGTATTACAACTCGTAAAACCAGCGCTGAATAAGCGGCGCTGTTAAACGAATCTTTAGCGGAAAGTTAAGCATGTCAGAGCAAGTTTCAGTGAGTCGTATCTATGGGCGCCTACTGACCTACGTTAAACCCTTTCTTGGTTCGTTTTCATTAGCCATTCTAGGTTTCATTATATTCGCTTCAGCGGCGCCCTTGTTGTCTAAAATGATGGGCGAAATCGTTGATGTCTTGGCGGCCCCTAAGCGAGAAGATGTTAATTTCATCGTATTTGCGATGGTTGGTATTTTTGCTTATCGCGGTTTAGGGACTTTCTTAGGTAAATATTTTATTGCGCGAGTCGGGCGCGGCGTTGTTCATACTTTACGGACTGGATTGTTTAAACACATGCTGACGTTGCCCAGTAATTATTACGATGGCGAATCGACAGGGCGTTTGATTTCACGCGTTATTTTTGATGTTAATCAGGTCACAGGGGCATCGACTCGAGCTTTAACCACCTTAATTCAAGATGGTTTAACTGTGATTTTCCTGATGGGTTATCTAATTTATCTTGATTGGACTTTAACGCTTATATTTTTGGCGTTAGCACCCATTATTGGTGGCTTGGTTGCATTTGCCAGTAAATTCTTTCGCAAATACAGTAAACGCATACAACAATCTGTCGGTAATGTGACTCAGGTTACCAATGAATCGATTAATGCTTATCGCGAGGTGCGTACTTTTGGTGGGCAAGAATTTGAAAACACTCGTTTCTATAAAGCCAGCGAAGATAATCGAAAACAAGCACTAAAATTTGAGTTAACCAACGCCATTAATGTTCCGCTCAATCAGCAGATTATCGCGTTAGGATTAGGCTTTATGGTGTATATGATGTTTGATCGTGTCTTAAATCAAACGATGAGTGCGGGTGAATTTATGACTTTCATTACCGCTGCTTCTCTTATCGCAAAACCCCTGAGATCGTTAACCGATATTAATTCAGTGATTCAAAAAGGGGTTGTCGGTGCCGAGTCTATTTTTACGGTACTAGATAGTGAGGCTGAGGTTGATGGCGGCGACAAGGTTCTTGAGCGTACTAAAGGTCATATACAGATAAACGACTTGTCCTTTAAATATCCATCCTCTGATGATTGGATACTGAAGTCTTTGAATGTCGAAGCGCAAGCGGGTAAAACCTATGCGTTGGTGGGGCGGTCAGGCAGTGGTAAGACAACCTTGATGAGTTTGTTGCCACGCTTTTATCAAGCGCAGCAAGGCAGTATTACACTTGATGGCAATAATATAGAAGAGCTGACTCTCGCAAGCTTGCGTCGTAACGTCTCTATTGTTAGTCAGCAGGTCGTCTTATTTAACAGTTCGGTATTGGCTAATATTGCTTATGGTGAGCTTAAAGATAAAACGCGTGAGCAGGTAATTGCCGCGGCCAAGGCCGCCCATGCTGATGAATTTATAATTCAGATGAGTGAGGGTTACGATACGGTGATTGGTGATAACGGCGTACTGTTATCCGGTGGTCAGCGTCAACGTATTGCTATCGCTCGAGCAATTCTTAAAGACTCGCCAGTCCTTATCTTAGATGAAGCAACCTCTGCTTTGGATACTGAGTCTGAACGCCATATTCAAAGTGCGATGGAAGAGGTAATGAAAGGGCGTACAACCTTTGTTATTGCTCACCGCTTAAGCACCATAGAAAGTGCTGATCAGATTTGGGTGATGGATAAAGGTGAAATTATTGAGCGCGGTAGCCACTCTGAGTTGCTCAATGTTAAGGGTGCTTATGCAAATTTGCACGCGATACAGTTTCATGAAGACTGATTCAATATGAATTGGGTCATGAGAGAAATACTATGCTGAGTGTATTAGTCAATCGAATTGAGAAAAGCTGGTATCAGCAGAGGTGGTGGAATTTTTGGCTGCTGCCATTAACGGTTTTGTTTTTTTTATTGAGTCATTCTAGGCGTTTATGGTTAACGCAGTTTGCTAAAGCTAAAAAAAATAATTTAATTCCTGTGGTCGTCATTGGTAATATTACGGTAGGCGGCACGGGTAAAACCCCATTAACCTGTCAGCTAGTGAACTTACTGCACGAAAAGAAAATAAAGGTGGGCATTATTAGCCGAGGTTATGGCAGTAATGCTCCGCATTATCCTTATGCTTTAGCTAAAAATGAATCCGCAGATGTTGTCGGAGATGAGCCAAAATTATTACGCGACCGTTTGAATTGCCCGGTCGTGATAGGCTCGGATCGTAATGCTGCGATTAAACTATTATCCGAGCAAGGGGTTGATTTGATTCTCTCTGATGACGGTTTACAGCATTATAAAATGGCCCGTGATTATGAAATAATCGTATTGGATGCGACGCGTAAGCTGGGTAATCATTGGTTGTTACCTGCTGGGCCTTTGCGCGAAGGTGCCTGGCGCTTAAAAAATGTTGATGCCGTTATAATGAATGGATCTGATGAAAATAATCAGGGCATGGGTATTATTCCCTGTGCTTGGGTTAATGCTAAAACGTGTGAGCGTAAAGAGCTCGATTTCTTTGCCGGACAAAAAATGCATGCGATAGCCGGTATTGGTAATCCCCAGCGGTTTTTCTCTACCTTAGATAGTTTAGGTGTAATACATCAAGATACTATCTTTGCCGATCATCATGCTTTTGTATCTTCCGATTTGAAAGTCGATGAGCACTATTCTAAGCAGTTAGTTATGACCGAAAAAGATTGGGTTAAGTGCGCGGCCTTTGCTGATGAAAATATGTGGTACCTAGAAATTAATGCCAGTTTGAATGTCGGGCTGGCGGAAAAACTTGTTAAAGATTTAACGGCTCTCGTCAACGGCGAATAGTGTTGTTGAAAAACTAATTGATTAAAGATTAAGCTATCAAAATAATGAGGTTGTAAGAATGGATAAGCAATTAGCTGCAATGTTGGTTTGCCCGAACTGTAAGGGTCAATTGAAATTGGATAAAGAAGCACAGGAGTTGTTATGTACTTTTGACGGTTTAGCATTCCCAGTGCGTGATGGCGTGCCAGTAATGCTTGAGCAAGAAGCGCGACAGATGGGTGAAGAAGAAAAATTAGAGAAAGCCAGTCGCTAATGATTAAGGTTTTATTTGTTTGCCTCGGTAATATTTGTCGTTCGCCAACCGCGCAGGGTGTGCTTGAGCGAAAGTTGGCGGTGGCACGCTTATCTGATGTTGTTGAAGTTGATAGTGCCGGTACAGCAGCTTGGCATGTTGGTAAGCAACCTGATTTACGTTCGCAGCAGGCTGCTAGGAAGCGTGATTATGATTTGTCGCATATTCGTGCCCGCAAAGCTGTTGCGGAAGATTTTTTAGAGTTTGATTATGTTCTTGCGATGGATGATGAGAATCTGAGAAATTTAAAATCGATAGTGCCTGCTGGATCAGTTGGAAGAATTATGGCTCAGCCTGAACTCTTTCTCGCTTCGTTTTTGCCCCCTGTGTTAGCTGTTGATTCTTTAAGTAAGCAGCCTTTAACAGAAGTGCCAGATCCTTATTATGGCGGTGAAGGCGGTTTTGAAGCTGTGCTGGACATGGTTGAGGATGCTTGTGATCAATTAATTTTAGATATTCGAAGCAAACTATAATGCAGCTTTTAACCGAATACGATTTATCACAATTTAATACGTTGGCTTTACCTGGCAAGGCTGAGTATTTTTGCCGTTTTTCTTCGATTTCCGAATTATTATCATTGTTGCAGCGAGCAAAAAAAGAAAAGCTAACGGTTAAGGTTTTGGGTGGTGGCAGTAATATTATTTTGCAGCCACGTGTCTCTGGTTTGGTTATTCAAAGTGCGATGCAGCAAGTCGTTAAATTATCGGAAGATAATGATTCTGTCACGTATGCTGTTGATGCCGGTCTAAATTGGCATCAGTGGGTTTTGAGTTCAATTAAGCTGAATGCTTGTGGGTTAGAAAATCTAGCCCTTATTCCGGGTTCGGTTGGCGCGTCTCCTGTGCAAAATATTGGCGCTTATGGTGTTGAGGTTGGGCAGTTGATTGAAGAGGTTCGAGGTATTCAATTGTCGACAGGGCAGTGGATGTCTTTTTCAGTAGAGCAATGTAATTTTTCTTATCGCGACTCTGTTTTTAAGCAGCAATTTAAGAATGATTTTATAATTACGCAGGTGATTTTTAGATTGTCGAAAATCTTTAAGTCTCAGGTTTCTTATGCGCCACTAAAGCAAATGGCAGAGCAGGCATTGATGCGGGACCTCACATTATCTGCCCAGAGAGTTGTGGATTGGGTTATTGAGGTGCGTAATAGTAAATTACCTAATCCTGCTGAAGTACCTAACGCGGGTTCTTTTTTTACCAATCCTATTATTGGTAAGGCTCAGGCGGATAATCTGTTGAAGCAGTATCCTTCGATGCCAGTTTATTCGCTTGTGAGTGCTAAAACAGGTTCTGTCTCGGAAGGTCTGGGTCGCGAGGTCAAGGTCGCAGCAGGCTGGCTAATTGATCAGTGTGGCTGGAAAGGTAAGTCTTTGGGCTTGGCAAAAATGCATGATCAGCAAGCCTTGGTTCTGACGTTGCAGTTTGGTGCTATTCAGCAAGATTTGTTGGCGATTCAGCAAGCCGTTCAGGCTGATGTTATGGCCAAATTTGGTATTCAATTACATCCAGAGCCACAGCCATTCGGTTAGGCTTCTCTTTATAAACAAGAGAAGCCTCTGTATCTAAGTCTGTGGTTTTTAAGACGAGGTATCGAGCTACAGGTTAAAGGACTCAAGCTTTAATGCTTCGTCTTGCTGCCATTTAATAAACCAGCCTTTATCCCCCCAGTCCCCCAAGACATAGCGAGTACGGTCTTCGCCTTTGAAGTTCCAATGATGAATGTCAGGACGGTGTGTATGACCATGAATCATAGTCGAGCAGTTGGCAGTAGAAAGTGCTTGGTTAACGGCATCTTGGTTTACATCCATAATGTCGTAGCTTTTGCTTTTTTGGCTTTCTTTGCTTTCGCCGCGTGCTTGCTTGGCGAATTCGATTCTTTCAGCTATAGATTTAGCTAAGAACTGTTCTTGCCATTGCGGGTTGCGCAACATAGTACGGGCTTGCATGTATTCGATGTCATCGGTGCAAAGGCTATCGCCATGCATTAGTAGAGTACTTTCATTACCCAGAGTTATCAGTTTGGATTCCTCAAGTAGTTCACAGCTGGCTTTTGCGCACCAGTCTTGGCCGACGAGGAAGTCTCGATTACCATGCATGAAATAGATCTTTGTGCCTTTCTCAGCACACTTGCGCAATGCTTGATTGATTAGCTCAATGTATTCATTGGAGTAATCATCGCCCATCCAGACTTCAAAGAAATCACCTAGGATGTAAAGTTCTTCGGCATCATTTAACGAGTCTAGAAACGACAAAAAGCCATCGGTGATGGCTTTTTGTGCAGGTTCCAGATGCAGGTCAGAAATAAAATAAATCGCCATATCTGGAGTCTTCTTATGCTTCGATAACCGTTGCAGATTCGATGATTACATCATCAACTGGAACGTCTTGGTGGCCGCGACGAGTTGTTGTCGGAGTGCCTTTGATCTTGTTAACGATGTCCATACCTTCAACTACTTCAGCGAATACGCAGTATCCCCAACCTTCAGAGTTCTTAGCAGTATGGTTCAAGAATGTATTGTCAGATACGTTGATGAAAAACTGAGCACTGGCAGAATGAGGATCCATTGTGCGAGCCATAGCCAAAGTACCGATCTTGTTAGAAAGGCCGTTGTCAGCTTCGTTATCGATGGTATCGTTAGTACGCTTTTCTTCCATGCCAGGAAGCATGCCTCCGCCCTGAACCATGAAACCGTCGATTACGCGGTGAAAGATGATGCCGTCGTAAAAACCTTCTTCTACATATTTTTGGAAGTTAGCGGCCGTTTTTGGCGCTTCTTCGTTGAAAAGGTTGATTTTGATGTCGCCAAAGTTGGTCTTTAAAAGAATCATGGTTTTTCCTAGTGATATTGTGACTAATATTGAATCTACGTATGGCTCTAGGCCGTATGAAGCGTATAATAACGCTTTTTTCCATGATTATCAGCTTATAACTAGCATTATCTAATCGAACTGCCGAGATACAAATCGCATGTCAGACACTAATAACGTCAATAACTTTGTTGCCAAGATCGTTGAAGAAGATTTAGCCAGTGGCAAGATCGACAAAGTCATTACTCGTTTTCCACCAGAGCCGAATGGCTATTTACACGTTGGTCACGCTAAATCAATCTGCTTAAACTTCGGTTTGGCTGAGCAATTTAACGGCGAGTGCAACTTGCGGTTTGATGATACAAATCCAGAAAAAGAAAGCCAAGAATACATTGATGCGATTAAAGAAGACGTAACCTGGTTGGGCTTTCAGTGGTCTGGCGATGTTCGATTCTCGTCTGATTATTTTGATACCTTGCATGATTATGCGCTTGAATTGATTAAGTCGGGTAATGCTTACGTTTGTAGTCTTAAACCTGAAGAGTTTGATGAATATAAAGGTGACTTTAATCGTCCGGGCAAAAACAGCCCTTATCGCGAGCGCACGGTTGAAGAAAATTTAGACATGTTTGCGCGTATGAAAGCGGGCGAATACAAAGATGGTGAGCATGCATTGCGCGCTAAGATTGATATGGCTTCTGGCAATATGAACTTGCGTGACCCTATTATGTATCGCATTCGCCATGTAGAGCATCACCAGACCGGTAATAAGTGGTGTATCTATCCGATCTACGACTTTACTCATGGACAGTCTGATGCCTTAGAAGGTATTACGCATTCCGTTTGTACGCTTGAGTTTGAAGGTCATCGTCCGCTGTACGAGTGGTATCTTGATAATTTATCAGTGCCTGCAAAGCCTACTCAGTATGAATTTGGGCGTTTGAACCTGAATTATACAGTGACGTCGAAGCGTAAACTTAAGAAATTGGTCGATGAAAATATCGTCTCTGGTTGGGATGATCCGCGTATGCCAACCATCACTGGCATGCGTCGTCGAGGTTTTACACCAGCGTCTATTCGTAATTTTTGCGATATGGTTGGGGTCTCCCGCAGTGATGGTGTAGTTGATGTTGCAATGCTTGAGCATGCGCTGCGCAGTGATTTAAATGCCAATGCGCCACGTGCTATGGCAGTGATTAATCCTTTGAAGGTTGTCATCACCAATATGGCTGATGATCATTATGAAGAAATCACTATGGAGTCTATGCCGGATATTTCGTCAGATTCTGATGTGGAGGCTGGAGAGTCAGTCGAAGCTGCTTCTATATTGAGACAAGTGCCGTTCACTAAAGAAATCTTTATCGATAAAGAAGACTTTAAAGAAGAATATAGCAAAAAATTCAAGAAGAAATTTTGCCCTGGTAAGCGTATTCGCATGCGAAATGGATATGTCCTAGAAGCAATAGATTTTATTAAAAACGATGCGGGCGAAATCACTCAGGTGAATGCCATTCAGATCACGACGGTATTAGGTGAAGATCCGGCGGATGAAGTAAAGCCAAAGGGCGTTGTGCATTGGGTTTCTGCTGCTCATGGTATCGAAGCTGAATTACGTGTTTATGGTCGCTTATTGAATCACGAAGCCCCAGATCGTGGCGGCGAAGATTTCATGGGCCACATTAATGCAGATTCATTATCAGTCACTACCGCTATTATTGAGCCGAGCCTTGCGCAAGCCGCGCCTGAAACGGTTTTTCAGTTTGAGCGTGAAGGCTATTACGTCGCAGATCGTCGTGATCATACTGCCGATAAACCTGTATTTAACTTAACTATTGGTTTACGTGAAGATAAGTCTCTTGCTTAATCATAGATTTTTTCACTAATGCGCTCTTTCAAATAGTGCGGTCTCTCAAATTATGGTGCGCTCTCTCAAATAGAGGGGGCAAGGAAAAACATTGAAAATATATAATACGTTAACGCGTCAGAAAGAAGAATTTAGACCTATTGTACAAGGTAAGGTTGGCATGTACGTTTGTGGTATGACGGTTTATGACCTTTGCCACTTAGGTCATGCACGCGTTTTAACGGCGTTTGATGTGATTGCGCGTTATTTACGTCATAAGGGGTACGAAGTTAATTATGTGCGTAATATTACCGATATCGACGATAAGATTATCAATCGCGCGAAAGAGAACGGCGAAGCGTTTGATGTATTAACTGAGCGTTTTATTAAAGAAATGCACGTTGATTCAAAGGCGTTGGGCATTGAAATGCCAGATTCCGAGCCGCGTGCTACAGCGCACATCGATGGCATTATCGAGATGGTTCAGACCTTGATCGAAAAAGATTATGCCTACGCAGCGGCGAATGGTGATGTTTATTATTCAGTGCGTAAGTTCGAAGGCTACGGCAAGTTATCAGGCAAGGTGCTGGATGATTTAGAGGCGGGCGCACGGGTTGAAGTTGATGAGATGAAGCAGGATCCATTGGATTTTGTTTTATGGAAGCGCGCCAAAGCGGATGAGCCTCATTGGGAATCTCCATGGGGGATTGGTCGTCCAGGCTGGCACATTGAATGTTCAGTTATGTCGACATGCTGCTTAGGTAATAATTTCGACATACATGGTGGTGGTCCAGATTTAAAATTCCCGCACCATGAAAATGAAATCGCCCAAAGCGAAGCGGCAACTGGTAGTCGTTATGCGAATAACTGGATGCATGCTGGAGCGGTTCGCATTGATGGCGAAAAGATGTCCAAGTCTTTGGGTAACTTTTTCACCATTCGTGAAATTTTAGAAAAGTATCACCCAGAAACTGTGCGCTTCTTCTTATTGTCTAGTCAGTACCGTAGCTCAATTAACTACAGCGAAGACAGCTTAAAAGAAGCTCAAGTTAAATTAGAGCGTTTTTATAATGCTTTGGTTACAGTTGAGACTCACGTTACACCGGCAAAAGATAATGAGTTTAGTAATCTTTTTTACGCTGCAATGGATGATGACTTCAATACTGCAGAAGCGATTGGTGTCTTATTTGATCTAGTGCGTGAAGTGAATAAAGCCGAAGGTGATAAGAAGCTAGCTTTGGGTGCTCAGTTACGTGAACTTGGTGCAGTGCTAGGTTGCTTGCAATTACCACCTGAAGAATTCTTACAAGCGGGCAGTGATGTTGATGCTGAATATATCGAAATGATGATTCAGAAACGTATTGATGCTAAAAACGCGAAAGACTTTGCAACCGCTGATGGTGTGCGTGATGAATTATTGGCTAAGGGTATTGTTTTACGCGATGGTCCTGAAGGTACAAGCTGGGCTCAGCAGTAAAAAAGAAAAGACGAATTAACCACAGAAAGCACAGAAAGCACAGAAAGCACAGAGGAAAAGTAGTTAAGGTAAAGTGGGGTGGTTGCTGCCAGTTTATTTTTTTATCTTTTTTAGTTTTATATTCTTGCTTTCCTCTGTGTAGCGAAGAGCATCTGTGTTCTCTGTGGTGAAATTCTTTTGATCTTTTTTATAAACTCAAAAAAAGGCCGCTACCTGAAAATCAGTGAAGTGACCCCATAAAGTTGGACACTGTTATTAAGCGGCCAGTAAGGCCTGATTTCGATGCTCTATCGGAGTCAGGCCTTTTAGTTTGACCTTGATTCT